>Ga0160422_10002544_pt1 | contig 11405 bp, 15 predicted proteins | sample Fk160mmetaG_FD_108192 | JGI IMG/M metagenome (GOLD analysis project Ga0160422, IMG submission 108192) | Marine microbial communities from the Central Pacific Ocean - Fk160115 60m metaG | ecosystem: Environmental > Aquatic > Marine > Oceanic > Photic zone | place: The Central Pacific Ocean... | reverse complement strand
TTTCATGTGCTTTCCTCCTATTGTTAAGCGAGTTAATGTATTGAAGATCCTATCTATAGCAATCTTCAAATGTATTTATCATACATTATAACATATATGTACGATTATGTCAATTACGACCTTTTTTGGTAAACTATCTGCCTCTTTGTGGACGCATAAGGACAATTTCGTCCCTTTGCCTACGCAGTTTTCTAAGTATTCTTTTGCGTTCTTTGGCTTTTTCTCTTTTGATTTCTGAGGGTTTTTGGTAATGGCTGTTTGCTCTGATCTGATCTATAAACTTGTCTTCCTTAATCCATCTCTTGATTTTGCGATAGGCCCTGACTGCATCTCCGCCCGGTGGTACTTCCACGTAATAGCCTTGGAAACCTGTCGGCCTGTTTGATTTTTTGAACCTGGGTCTAGTTTTGTTTTTTTGATATTCCATTCGCTTTTTTAAATACTAACACAGGGTCTGCTCCGGTGTCAACCACCGCATCAGTGATCTGTATCTTAGATACTCCCCTGTTTCTCATCTCTGACGCATCAAACTGATATGCTAGAACTGTTGAATCAACAACATTTTTAAGTCCCCTTGCATTCGTGCCAAGTGCTTTGGCCTTCTTGGCTATAGAAATTTTTGCTTCTTTGGTAAACTCTATTTCAATGTCGTCCAATCCGAAAAGATACTTGGTCTGTTTCAGTATGGCATTTTTGGGTTCCGTAAGTATTCTCACCAACTGGGTTTCAGACAAAGGATCTATGTTAGTGATCATGGAAAATCTACCAACAAACTCCGGGATCAATCCATATTTTATAAGGTCCTCTGGTTGTACTTCTGATAGATAATTTCTCTCGTCTTGGTCTTTCAGTTTGGTACCGAACCCCATACCACCCGATGACTTGGATCTGATTTGTTTTTCAAGTTCTGTAAAAGCACCACCCACAATAAACAATATATTTTTTGTATCAATAGTTACTGTCTGTTGATCTGGGTGTTTACGACCACCATGCGGAGGCACTCTACATTCTGTACCCTCAATAATTTTTAGTAATCCTTGTTGCACACCTTCACCTGACACATCTCTGGTCAGTGATGTGTTCTCTCCCTTCCTACATATCTTGTCTATCTCGTCAATGAATATTATTCCCCTCTGTGTTTTTTCTATATCACCTTTTGCGTTGGCGTAAAGTTTTTGCACTACATTTTCAACATCTTCTCCCACGTAACCTGATTCAGTCAATGTTGTTGCATCTGCTATTGCAAATGGTACTTCTAAATATTTTGCTATTGTCCTTGCCATCAGAGTCTTGCCAGCGCCTGTGGCTCCTAACACCATTACATTTGATTTGTCCAACTCAAAGTCTATCGGTGGTTGGACTATTCTTTTATAGTGATTTGCAACCGCTACTGACAGCACAGTTTTAGCGGCATCCTGTCCTATCACATATTGGTCGAGGTGTTCTTTAATTAATACTGGATTGAGTATTTCTTTATCACCGGCATATAGTTGTTCCTTACGTGACTTTACTATGTCTTCATCAAGTATCTCAACACAAAGTTTGACACATTCGTTACAGATAGCAGTTTTACTTGCACCCACTATCATTTTTGTCACGTCTTTACGTGACTTACTGCAAAAGGAACAAATCAGTGATTCCTCTGACATTATTGGTTGTCTTTTAATTTTTTGATTTTAGGGAACAGTTCTTGGAAGTTGTTTATCTTGTTACGATTAAGCACACCAAAACTTGCTGAGTCATCTGGATTGGAGTTCAGGAACCATGTTTTTGCCATCGTCAGTATGTATCCTGACCAGACCTTCATCTGGTTTGAACTATAATCCATGTTAAGTATCACAGTAGTAGAGGCTCTGCAGGCATTCAAGAGCCATGTGTAGTCCCTGCCCTTGGCGTTTGGTTTCCATGATTCTAAGTATTTCTCATACTCGGGGTCATCGGCGGCAAAAGGATCAAGTGCCGAAAAGTTGTTGTCATCCCATAGATATATCGTTAGGTCATCCTTGGGGAAGTACTTGTTGATCTCAGTTGCAAAATTGTCCTTGTCTTTCTTGCTGAGGTTTATTAGGCAGAAACTCCTATTCTGATTTTGAAAGAAACTCGGCGGAGTTACCATTGTTATGGTGCCCATTTTCTTTCGCAGTTCCAACTTCTCACCTGTTGCGGAGTAGGCTTTTGGATGTTCCTTGTTACCTTGTTTTATGCTTTTGTCTTCAGTCATTTTGATTCAATATGTCTATTATAACTTTTTGATCTTCATCGGACAAGTCCGTTAATTTTATTTCTTTGTTCTCTAATCTAGTTATCAGGTCGTTTATCCTTGCTTCAACTCTTTGGTGGTAGTCTTCTTCAGACGTCAATCTTTTCCTGTACTTGGTAAATTTATCATCTGCTATCTTCTGTTCAATATCTATAGAGTCCGCAATCTCCGGAACCTCTTCCACAGTGTTTTTCAATTCTGGTAAAATTATTTCATTCTTCTCTGGTTCGGGTAGATCAAGTTCCTTTGACTTCTGCCACATTGTCTGATCACTTTGTTCTTCGTTTTGAATATACTGCTGATCGCTTTCGACGGGCACAAAGATACGTTTACCATCTCTAATCACCATCCTTGTTTTGCCGGCCGGTTTTTCCTCTTCCCAACCTTCTAACAACTTGTCAAGTTCCTCGTCGGTCATTGGACGTTCTTCTGTCTTGGGTTCTATCATAAATTTCTCCTTCAGTCCTTCAGCACTAGTTTTCTCGATTCCTTCAGGATCTTGATCTTTGAGTGCTGAACCTTTTGTGATAATCTGTGGGTTGTCTAATTCTGGATCCATTATCTGTGCCAGTATCTTCCTGTGCTCTTCAGGTACATTTTCAAATGTGACATCACCTCTTAAAATCTCGTCTATCATGTCTTCGAAGAAAGCCATTCTTGACTCCGTTATGGGACCTTGCTTGGCCGCTTCATCCTTTGACAGACTGACGTCTGCTAGAAACTGTGCTCTGTTGCTTTCGTCTCGTTCTATTTTAAGTTCGTCTGCACTTATGTCTTCAAACTTGCCATGCTCCTGATGGAACTTGTTCAGCATTCCTGTACGTTCTTCATCGGTCATCTCCGTCTTTGGTGCAGGCACAACCTTGCCGGTTTTGTCTTCTACTATCCTTGCCCCCAATGATGCAACTGTGTTTTTACTTGGCTTTTCGATTGGCGTTTCAGGTTCAAGCACTTCTGTGAAATCTGGCTTCAACCTTTCAGGCTCCATTGCCTCTTCTATCTGTTCTGATATAGACTGCTCGTACAAGTGTTCCTGTTCGTCTTCCCTTGCCTTACGTGAATATTCTTCTAGTGCCTTACGTTCTTCCTCTTCACGTTTTTTGAACCTTTCTATTTGCTCTTGTTTTTCTTCTTCCTCTTCTCTTTTGATTGCTTTTATGACATCTGCTGGGTCGGGTGTTTGGCCCTCATATTTCTTATTGAACTCATCATAGCCTTCCACCTCGGCAGGATCGAATCCGTCTTTCAAGTTATCTGCTACTATTTCTTTGTCTTCAGTTTTTTTTTGAAGATCTTCTTGTATGATTTCTACTGGTCTGTCCTCTGGCTTTGGAACTTTTTTGTTGAATGCATCAAGTTTCTCTTTCCATTCCTTCAGTTGCTCTGTGGCTTGTTCCATCTTGACAGCCGCATCTGCCCTCTGCATCATTGCGTTCCATTTTAAGTCCACACCCTCATCGTCCGGTTTCTCTAAATCAACTATTTCCGGTGGCTTAGGTGGCTCTGGTGGGAATCTCCTCATCAGACTCTGGTTTGCCGCAATCAATAGTAATACTGCCAATGGGTCAAACACCACGATTAAAAGCAGTATAACCCACCTTACAGCCTTGCTAGTTTCAACATTGTCTGTTATGCCCCAATCAACGGCCAGTGCCGCTATGTATTTGACAGGACCAATCTCTGCTTCTAGTGTCAGCATCTCCTTCTCAAGAGGTTGCTTTTCAACAATGAATAGGTCTATCCTGCCCTGTGAATCAAATATTTTTTGTTCTGCTATTTCTATCTCTTTTGTGAATTCGCCCTTTGTGTTCTGAGACCCTGCTCTCATGTTGGCTATAATTTCCTGTGCTTTTGCAATCTCAACTTTGTGATCTGCTTTTAGTTCTGCTATTCTTTCTTGTGCTTCTTTGACTTTGATTGCTATCTCGGCCCTTTCTTCTTTCTGTGATGCTTTAAGGTCTGCCGCGGCCTTTTCTTCATTGAAGAATGATTTGTTTGAAGTCAACACATCACTGACGTTCTTATCTAACACTTTCAATCTGTCATTTAGGTCTTTTACCGTGTTGGTCTCGACCGCAAGTAGTGTTTTCAATTTTTCGTTTGCGTCTGCTATGATCGATTGTTGTACTTCTATGTCACCTGTGGCTGTTCCACTGTCTCTGCTAATTGACTTTTCAGCCCTGTCTATAATCAGCATCTGTCTCTGTATGGACATCTTCTCACTTGCTATCTTGTCTTCTAGTATCGTGATACGTTGTATTAATGTGTCAGACGCAAGGTTCTGTTCTAGGTGTGCCTTGGATAAGAATCCAAAGATACCCATACTTGTTATCAAACTCAATATGATTACAGCAGTCGTCAGATAGGTCTTGAGCATGAACGGAGTGAATCTCCAGTTCCTGTACAACCAAGAAGCGGTTATCAGTTTGCCAACTTCAAGAACTCCTCCCATGATTACCACAGGCACGAATGCACCTGGAAATATGGTCGCAAGTCCTATTACCGAATAGAATATCGCAACTCCGGATATGGATAGTGCTGATAGTAGTGTTAGTATTGCTATAAACATTTTATTCTGTATTTACTATAACAGAAAGGCCGTTTTAATACTAGTGAATTGATTGGTAATTTTATTATTCTTCTGTGTAATCGAAAGAATTATCAGTCGCCAATTGACCGCTTGTATTAGGAGCGAATGCAGATACTTCAGTAACTGTGATTGCGTCTCTGATCACACCAGAATCTGCAGAAACCGCCGCCGCCGTCACAGCCGTTGTAGATGATTCTCTAACAGTGACACCTGAAACCTGCGTTGGGTCAAACACCAACATATTCTCAGTTCTTGTTTCGGAAAGTGCTTCACCGATCTTGTCTGCTATGAACATCGCTTTTGTGGTAGTAGTGGAACCGTCAACTGATGTTCCTGTTGTTGGAAGATAGTCACCATTCTCAAAAACTAAACCAAATGCTAGGTTTGTGATTGGTTGATCACCTGCATCACTGGCATAAGTTGTAACTATATTAACTACTCTGAAATTTGATCTTTCCTGTAGCGATTCCATCATCATTTTCCATCTTAGGTTTCCTCTTGAAACTTTCAATGATTCTGCTAATGTTGTTGGTTTTGTTGCGAAATCTGATGCTACACACGGTGATACTCTTCCGCCTGCCGTACTAGCCGCATCTGAAAAGTCGCCTTGTGCTATTACTACTGTGAAATACTTTTGTTGTGGTTCTGCTGGAGAAACACCATATAATGCTTTTGGTTCAACTGTTGCCATATTAGTTTAAATCCTTTGTTCTATGTACTTATTTATATGAATTATTTATAAAAGGACCAACTTGGAGAACCAATATATTTACAGGCATTATTAGTCATGTGTCGTTCTTTGCCGTTTAATTTAATCAATGCTTGGTATGTACGGCAGTATCCGCCTGAAATTTCATAAGAATGTATGACCCTTACTTTACCAGCGGCTAGACGCTTTTTACTGTACCAACTTACAATCTTGCCGTTCTGTGTGTTGGTTAGAGCGAAGAAAACTGCCGATTCATGCATTTTTTTCTCTTCTTTGTTAAGGTTGAATCTTAGGAATTGTGTTCGTCTAAACAGGAACGCAGGCATACTATATTTGACATCATTGCCTAACCAGATAGGATCTGGCATCTCACCTATGTATCCTTTAGTGTCTCCCGGGGTTTTTGCACCTGTTGTGCCTGCACAGGCCACGGTTGCAAATAGTACACTAATCAATACTATGATAGCCTTGAACAATCTCATATGCACCATCTATTTTCTGGCAGATTATCTGCCTTTGAGTTATAAGAACCTCACCAACCGGCATATCCCAAGTGTACATCTCACATGAGTCTGCTATGCCCATATCAAACAAGAAGTCTGATGCTCCGTCTTTACAAACCATTTTTTCTTCCACTTTGTTTTCTAGGACATTACCTTGTTGGTCTACCACTCTGATCTTTGTGACTTCAACATCGCAGTACTGGTTGATCCATGGCCCACCCGCGTGTGCTTTTTCAACATTGACAAAAAGCACAAGGGCTATTAATAGTCCGACTAGGGCTATAAGAAAATATATTGTTCTCATAGTCCTAGTTCAATATTTCTTTGGCTTGTTTGTTGATAGCATCAACATCTATAGAAGCGGTTTTATTTTTATTAACTGCTTCAATAATTGCTTCAACTTCCTTCTTGCTTAACTCAACCATCACGTATGCTCTGTATGATTTGTGTTTTGTCAAGAATATTTCTTGCTTTTTAACTTCGTATCCTCTAGCAAGAGTTGACTCAATTATGTTAACAATCACATCCTGAGATCCAGCCTGTACAGTCAGATCTTCGTTTGTGCCTGCTTCGTTCTTGTTAATAGTGGTTCTGTTGTTCAGTTCACCATTGATCCTATCTACAAGTTTTGCCTTTGCTAACAGAACTGCTTTTTTAACTGACAGTTCTAAGTCAGGTGATACAGCCGTACCAGTTTCCACATACTTGAACAGAGTTTCATGATCATAGTCAACATACCATTTAGGAGTCTTGTCAACTACACCACTCTTGTTCATGTCTGGTTTGATCTTGTATGTTGAACACTGCGCCAACATAAGACCTGCCAATACAACCAACATCATTTTTGTTAGGTTTTTCATATTTTCCTTATCCTTGTAATTTGTCAACCATTCCTGAAAGTGATACAAACAAGTTAGAAATAAAATTGAACACACCATCAACATCTACGTCATTGCTGAACTGTGCCCAACCATCTCCAATCATTGGATACACTGCAAGAAAGATTGCAAACAATATTATTAGTCTAATCATAAAACAATTATAGCATGATTTCCAAATACGTCAACCAAAGTTGATCTTGCTAGAAGTGTTGATTTTACTAGGTTTTTACAGTATGGTTTTGATAAATCCTATGCCATCAATGCCCAAATATACCAAATACATGGCAGTGAAGCCAAAACTCTTACGACTCCAAGCACCATACATCAAGAACACTGTGGCGATTAGGAAAAATATATAGGCAATGAACATCGGTGGGTTTGGTGAATACCACATCAGGATCAGAGATGCTATAAGGTTGGAAATCATTCCAATCACTTCGCAACAGAATCTTACAGGATTAGAAGTGTAATCCTCTTTTATCCATTCTAATGTTGATTTTCTTCCGATACGTGCCATAGGCACATACTTATTTGTTACCCTTCATCTGGGTAATTTCTTTTGCACCTTCTTCGTCCCATACAGGTACAAGGTTACTCTTGTGCATTAAGCCTATGCCTAGTAATTTCCTTTCACCGGAGTATGCTTGTGGCTCTGCCTTCTTACCGCCAGCAACAGGAATCTTGTCACTAGTCTTTGGTTGGTTTGGATCTGGTGAATAATCTGGAATGTCATACCCCTTGAAATTTTTTAAATTCTTTTTCAAAGTGTAGTTGTCCAGCCCTTTAGACTGCAACCACTCTTCGTGGTTGGCCTGTGCTTCTCTGTTTCTTCTTGAATTTTCTATTTTATTCTTTATGCGTTTAGGCAGTTTCAATTGAATATATCCCATCCTTAAAGTATATATTTAAGGCAGTTTGTTGTCAACTATGGCCTGCAAGATTATTTCCGCATAATCTGGGTTGGTGCTCCAAGCACTCATTCTGATCATTAATGCTCTATAATCCCACTTACCTTTGTCTATTTGGCTTTCTCTTTCAATCCTGAAGTCTTTGTAAGCCGGGTGGTTGTTTAATATCCTTATCATGTCTTTTACCGATTGACATTTTGTAGAATACTTTTTGACACCCCATGGTGCGTCCGGATTACCAAGCGCCTTCATCCGAGGTGTGTTCTTATCCCAAGTTCGCACACCGAACAATGCATTACCTTCTGTTGCAAATCTGCTAGTTCCCCAACCTGACTCTATGCCTGCCATTGCGATTATAATGCTAGTTGGCACTCTGCTCATTCTGTCTGTTGTGTAATTTAGATATTCAACACATTTCTTTGTTGAAATTAGGAACGTGGCCTTGTCTGTGTATTCAAACTCTGGCTCTGTAAGTCCAAGCATTTGAACTTGATTTAATTCTTTTTTGTGAAATTCGTCCTCAATCTTTTCCACTGTCCAACTGTTGGGATAAAATGTACCACTCACGAACGATCCACCTATAGCAATAGTGATTAATAATATCGTAAGCACTACCCATTTGATTGTGTTGTTGGAATTTTTATTCATGTTTTCCTATCTGATGGTGCGTGTGGGCCGAGATTTTTTGGAATATGGCCTTGGTCGGCACTACGGGGTACTCGAACCCACTTGCTTTTAGACGCACCTTCAAATTAAACTGCAACTTTCTGTTCTGTTGCTGGTTCTTTGTTATCTGCTTCATACTTCGTTTTGTACTCCGCTTCTGCATTTCTCATAGCATTGTTCCAGTCTGCTTTTGATAAGCCTGTGAACCTTGTTATGATACCATCACTCATTATCTTGAATGAACCACATAACTTGTGAGAACCATCTTCTGCAATCTTATGCACAACACCTGTTGCCTTACCATCAGCATTTTCTCTGCCCATGATATACATATAGTTTCCAGATCTGCCTCTCCACTTGTTATTTGTCTGCGTGTCTTCTTGGCATCTAGATCTAACTTGATCTAAAACCAAACTTGCTTTTGCTGAACATTTATACATAATGTATTTCTCCTTTTGTTACCACTATTATAACAGGTAATGGTAAACAGTCAACCTGCAGAAAAGCCTGCATTTATGCCAATTTTCTGTCTGATCCTGGTAGCAATTCATGAGAAACTGGTTTAATTGGTATGGGTTTGGTCCAAACACCAGCCACGTGTATAACCTCTTCTCCAGAGTAAGTCCTTTCGGGATCTGCATCTCCAAGTTCATAAAAATCACTTCTTAAATTTTTCTTGATGTCTTGTCCATATTCTGCGTATAAATTTGTGATACCCTGTCTATCATTATATTTTCTGTACTCGTCGACCCTCGTGCCTGCTGGATCACTCAATTTTGGTTTGACCGAATTCAGCACAGGGTTCAGTCCCTCATATCCACAAAATGCCAGTATAAAGTTATACCATTTGCTGTCTGCCCTTTGCACGTCTTCCAGCCATTGTTTTGTGATTTTTACTTTCTCAATCCTTGCAACCTCTTCGATGGCACGTATGTGCAAGTGTGTCAGTTTGATTTGTATTTCTGGCACGTCATCACTGAACCAAAACCAAACCATGTCTCCCTTTTCAAAGTTCCAATGGCAATCACTAAACATGGCATCATTGACCGTCCAGTTCCACCAACCATCTTTTATCACCAAGTGTGGCTTTTCTTTGCCGAACACATATCCGTTCTTCTCAGGCACATCCAAATTGAAAATGCAGTTGTCGTTTCCAAACATCCATGCCATGCCTGTGTTCTGAAGAGCTGTGCCAACGTGACCACGATATATTTTGAGAGCCTTCTCAAACTCCTTTTGGGACATGTCGTGGGCGTGGTGTGTTTTAAATTCTATGACGTTGTCCAATTTCGCTACTCTTTCGAAATCTTTTTTGTTGTGGTCATAGAGATCATTCGTGAATTTAGATATGGTTGAAGTGGCCATATGGTGCACTGCAATTTTCACATTGGCTCGAACAAAACTCCTTAGCACAGTTTGACTGTCTGTACCTCCACTGTATCTAAGTTCCAGTCTGTCATATCTGTCTCGTAATATCCTTGCGTTCATGTCTGCGTAGTGATTGATGTGGAGTGGCGGTTCTTTGCGCCACAGGGCAGTATTGTCTATGAATTTAAAATCTAATTTGAGTTCGAGGCCCTGGCTGGTATCCTTTGTGAATGCCGCCAGGGCATCGACGTTGGTGTAGTAAGTCTGCTTTCCTACTTTGTAGTATAACACTCACTACTCCTCCTTTTTACATCAAGTCCAAAAGGCCTTGGTGCCAATTTTTAAGAAATTTCAACTGTTCTTTTCTTGAAAAGTTGATTTCTTGCGGTAGTGGTCTAGGGTCTCCGTTTACTTCAAAGTAAGCCGGAAGTTCTGAGCTACCATGTATCTTTTTAGCGAGTGCAGTTGCTTCGTCCATTGACATGTTGAAAGCGACAAACACCGGATAAGTGTTTTTATCTGCAATATCACTAGAGCTGAATTCAGCAAAGTTTGTGTACTGAGTCTCGTTTACATCAGTTGATGCGAAACAAGTCATCCAATCTCTGTTTTGTCCAGCATAAAGATAATCTACTTCACCACTCTGTAGAGCAGGCAAATATTTCCTACTGCTACTGTATGGGATTATCTTGGCAGTTGGGTTGGCCTTTAATATTACATCAGAGGCTTGACCTTTGTAGATTCCATTTCCATTGATACCTACTCTGATCCCTTTGCCGTTGATGAAGTCATCAAGTCCACGACCTTCTGCGCCTTTCACATGACAAGCATGGTATGGAAAACTGTATGCGATGCTCACAATATTCTCCATCTCCATATGGCATGGATTCTTCTTTCCATCTTCAGTTGGAACGTTTGTCGAGAACCAATCCCATATGCCAAACACTTTCTCATCTGTGTTTCTTAGGTAATCGATCATTTTCGCACAACCTCTGATAGCCTTCACTTCTCCGTATGAACTTCCTAGTAAAGGAATTATGACAGATTGATTCATCCTGTCATATGCTCCACCCGGTCTGTAGTAAAGTAAAACATTCACATCACCAGATCCCTTTTCCCACTTGGGTTGGTCATCTGCAAATGAAGAGGTGAACGTCATTGTCAATACCGTGAACACTAGAGTGATCATCGATATAAGTTTGTTTGTATTTTTCATTTGTTTTTTTTCTCCTTGTTGTTGTTTATTTTAATAGAAAGATTGTAATCTGTAAACCCCTTCTAGTAAAATATCGTGTAACACAAAACCATAAATTAAAGGCATTGTGTTGAATTTTCTAATTAGATAACCAAATGGTAAAAGGCAAGCCAATATTACCATGTTATCCCAACCCGCAAATGTCTTCTGTGCTGTCGTGTAGCAAATCACTAACAATAGCAAAAAGATCACTGAGTAGAATACTTTCAAGTTCAGTCCCGAAAAAACTTTCAGGAAGTTGACATATTTTCCTGCTATGAAAAGT
>Ga0160422_10002543_pt1 | contig 11408 bp, 9 predicted proteins | sample Fk160mmetaG_FD_108192 | JGI IMG/M metagenome (GOLD analysis project Ga0160422, IMG submission 108192) | Marine microbial communities from the Central Pacific Ocean - Fk160115 60m metaG | ecosystem: Environmental > Aquatic > Marine > Oceanic > Photic zone | place: The Central Pacific Ocean... | reverse complement strand
GGTAAGAGACTTAGTGCTCAGTTGATCCAGGCAGCCAACAGCCTTTGAGGTTTGAAAGCGTGTGCCGCAATGAGTAATGTGGAAGCACTTCGATTGGGGAAAATATTTGTTGTTTAACAAGATCTTGATCGGCGCGTTCCTAACGGCGGTGTTTGTGGGATTAGCTCAGGAAATGCGTGTTAGCGATGAGGAAACGCGCTATGTCCGTTGTGTACGTCAGGTCGAGAAAGCAGAGTGGCAATGTCGCGAAACTGGGAGGTACCCCAACGCAACCGCAGGGCCGGTGGATGTGATTGACCTTTGTGACACCTACGCGTCGCACGACAAAGAGCGATGCGCGGCGCTTGCTTCAAAAAGATGAGGTTTCATGCCACGTCTCGAAGATAAGGTTCGTCGCGCAGCCTACACCTACGTTTGCCACGTCAAGTGCACCGAACTTGAGATGTCCTTTGATGATTTATGGGCGGCAATTTGCCCTGCTGAGCCAGTGCCCAAGGCACCAGACTGGCCCATTGCATTTTCACGTGATTTGCTTGTCGGTATGCGCGCAGACGATGACTTTGTCGATGCATTGTGCAGGAAGTATGAAATCGACTAGTGCCTCGCGGACCTTTTCTGCATTTAGGTCATTGTTTTTGCAGCAGCAGGCGCTGCGGTTTGCGACAAAAGGTGACGGGCCGTAAAGGAATAATAGTATGGTGCCCATAGGCTTGATCATTTCTGGGCCAAAGCACCACTACTCTTAAAAGATCGCAAAAAAATAAGCATTTCTTAGAAGTGCCCAGTCCGTCAAGTTACTGTTTGGTGCTGCGCACCGGGCCGGAGAAAAAGGACTGGAGAGACAATGTATATGTGCGGTTGAACTTGACAGGGTTTTGAGGGTGTAAGCTACGAAACATTGGCATTGAGCGAACGCGATGTAAATGGAACTGACAATTGAACAAGCCTTGCAGCAAGGTGTTGCCGCACACAAAGAGGGCAAGCTTCAAGATGCTGAACGTATCTACAGGGCAATCTTGCAATCCCAGCCAGGACACCCGGACGCAAACCATAATCTAGGATTGATAGCAGTTTCTGTGAATAAAGCCGATGCAGCATTACCGTTATTCAAAGCAGCGCTCGAAGCAAACCAAAAAGTTGAACAGTTTTGGTTGAGTTACATAGACGCCCTCATCAAAGAAAAACAGGTTGAGAATGCCAAAAAGGCTCTCGCACAGGGAAAACAGCAGGGTGTGGATGGAGAAAAATTAATCGAACTGGAAAAACGGTTAGCATCAAGCTTGCTAGCAAGCGGTCCAAAGTCAGCCTTGCCAAGTGAGAGCTCACTACCGTCATACAAGCGCGAGAGGCAATCAAAAAAAAAGAAGCAGAACAAAGCAGCAAGACACAACTCGAAAGCTAAGAAGCCATCTGACCGACAACTCGCAAATCTGATGGTGCTCTATCAGAGCGGTAGACTGGATGACGCAGAAAAACTTGCGACAACCTTGAGTCGCGAGTTCCCTAAGCATCAACTTGCCTGGCAAGTGTTGGGCGCGGTGTTAGCTGCAAAAGGCAAAGCATCTCAAGCCCTGAATGCTAACCAGTCAGCAGTTGCATTATCTCCTCAAGACGCCTCTGCTCACAGCAATTTGGGGAACACACTCAAGGATCTGGGCAGATTGGTGGAGGCTGAAGCCAGTTATAGGGAGGCGATAGCTTTGCGGCCTGCTTTTGCTGAAGCCCACATTAATTTGGGTGCCACGCTTCAAGAATTGGGTAGGTTGGAGGAAGCTGAGGCGAGCCTCAGGCAAGCAATAGCATTGATGCCTGACCACGCCGAAGCCCACAACAACTTGGGTATCACGCTCCAAGAAGTGGACAGATTGGCTGAGGCTGAAGTCAGCTATCAGCAGGCAATAACTCTCAGGCCTGACTTTGCCGAGGCCCACGGAAATTTGGGCATGATGCTCAAGAATCTGGGTCGATTTAGTGAGGCTGAAGCCAGCCTTAATAAAGCAATGGCGCTAAATCCTGGAAACGTTAAGGTACGTGATGAATGGTTATTGTGTCTGTTTTTGCAAGACAAAAAGTCAATCCTTCTTGATGAATTGGACCACGCAATAAATCAAGGCAAAGCCAATGCAGTTATTGGGTCGCTAACCAGTCGTTCAGCTTTGAAATTTGGAGTGGAAAAGTCAAATCTGTTTTGCGCAAAGCCACTAACGTACGTTTCACATACTGACCTGAATGCTCAATATGACTTCGAGGAAGTTTTTGCAAAAAGAGCAAAAGCCATTCTGAATGAGAACCGGATTTCCTGTAAGAGACAAACCCTGTTAACAAATGGTAATCAAACCTCAGGAAATTTATTTGATATAAAACGCGACTTCACAACTGAAATTCAGAAAGCTATCCGATCTGAAATAAATAAGTATCGAATGAACTTTAAAAATAGTGAGGAAGGCTTTTTAAGAGCATGGCCAGCTGAATATGATCTTAATGGCTGGCTTATCAGCATGAAGAGTGGTGGTGAATTACAGCCTCATATTCATGAGGCCGGCTGGCTAAGTGGAAGTATATACATAAATGTTCCCCCGAAATCAGACGTGGATAGCGGCAATCTGGTTGTGTCTTTAGGTAAAGAAGAGGATGTTGTTGCAGTACCTGCGAATTCAACAAAAATTATAAATGTTGTTACTGGGAGTATGGTTTTGTTTCCTGCGTCACTTATGCACCACACTATCCCATTTGAAGCAGAGGAAGAACGGATCGTTCTGGCATTTGATGTGGTACCAAAATGATTCTTGCGGAGGATCCTTTGGCCTAACTAAAGGTCCCTACCGCCAAGAAAAAAATTTTTACCATTTTGCGATCTAACAAACATTGTCCGCTTGAAGTCAATGACGCTCTCCGTAAAGTCTGTATAAGAACGAAATTGCTGTGGTGGAGGAGGCGTGGATACTTGAGATGGATCTGATAATAGACCAGACCTTACAGCAAGGTATCGCAGCATTTAAAAAGGGCAAGCTTCAGGATGCTGAACGTCTTTATCGTGCCCTTCTTCAGTCGCAGCCCAATAATCCAGATGCGACTAATAATTTGGGGGCGCTGGTTGTAGCGCTCAGGTGGACCTTAGAGGCATTCAAACGGCTGATCTCCGTTGTGATTGTGGTGTTCGGCGCATCTGCCTAAAGGCGTTAGAGTCGAACGTCACCGGCTAGAGTCTAGACTCGGGCGGGCCAAATATTTATTAGTCAGTATTACTCTCTTAGATACGAGCTTTAATTCAAATCACTGCTAAGGTCTAAACCCCGTTAAATTGTCTAGCCGTCCATTCAAATTTGCACTGAATTTCCTCCATTTATCGTCGGCACCAGCGTAAACTTTCTTCCTAACTTGCATGTGCGATGCCGTAGTTACTCCTCTGCTGTTAGCATGCGGATTCAACATAGCGTCCTGAAAAATAAGCCCTAGATAGTCGGCAAGGTGCATAATTTCGTCGTGCCAATTTTCAACCAACCTCCCATATTCTAGGTGGTAAATCCTGTGGCCTAGACGCTCCTGATAAAACGACATTAAGCCCCGGTAAAGATTTTGATGGAAAATAATGTCCTCCAGATCGTGGCAATACGCCAGGCCCTCTGATTCTTCTGAAAAAAATGTTTCAAAATTTGACCAGCAATTTGCCGCGGGATCTCTATAAATATTTACGAACTTAGCCTCAGGGAAAGCGGAGGCCAAGATTGGCAAGAATCGATAGTTACTGGGTAACTTATCTGTGAAGTATCTGCTCGGCTTGTATGAGCCAGCAACGCGATCAACATAACGCTGGCGCATGAGCCGTAATTTTTTTTCTGGGGATCTCCGAGTTTTAACTTGCTCCGCAAGTGCCTCTGGAAAGAAAGGGAGTTCACCCAAACCCTGAACATCTGTATGACCAGAGATAATTTGTTCAACCAATGTAGAGCCGGATCTCGGCAGCCCCACAATAAAGACTGGAGTAGATGTCATCACGATATTCTTTTCCAAAGTGAGATTTAGCCAAGCATCGGTGCTCGCCCTTAGATTTTGAAAAAGCTCGCTGTCCGCTGATCGGTCATAGGGGTTTATGGCTTTCAGAGCCAGCCTAGCTCGGCAGAGATGCTGAAACCCTGCATCGAAATCGCTTTGATGAATACAGATTTTATAAAGAGCAAAGCCTAACTTAGCCCACTCTCTATCTTTTTGCTCATCGCAACCCCAAAGTGCTTCAATTCTAGCTTTTAAACTAGCGTCAACTTGACTCACATCAAAATCGGCAAGTAAGCGGAGCGCATCAGGATAATCTGGTCGCACGGCCAAAGCACTATGAAGAGCATCGGTACTCTCTTGCACTCTCCCTAGATCTGCCAGTGCCATAGCTCGGTTATGGTGAGCCTCCGGGCTCGAACGATTAAGCTTCAAAACGCGGTCAAAACAGGCTAGTGCGCCCTCAGAATCACCTAGCTGACGCTTTGAAGCACCCAAATTGGCGTGAATGGATGGCGAGTCCGGGTTGAAGTGCACCGCCGTATTGTAAGCCTTTACCGCTTCGCGAAATCGTTTCAGCCTATGCAGTGTCAGGCCTTTATTGTAATGATATTGAGGATTTTCTGGGGAAAGACTAACGGCGGTTTGGAATGCCTCTAAAGCATCCTCATACAGCCCTTGTGACTCGAGCAAGGCTCCGAGATTGTTGTAAGCATCTGGAAACACGGGCTGATATTTAATTGCTGATCGGTAACTTCTTGACGCTCTCGCACCATCGCCGTTTTGGTGAAGAACCACTCCCAGATTGAAGTGGGCCAATGCGTAATCTGGTTTCAGCTCTATCGCTGACTCATACAGTAATTTAGCTTTAGCCAAATTTTGAGTCGCGGCGTGCGCGACACCTAAGTTGAAGTGAGCGGGCGGATGATTAGGGCGTTCTTTAATAGCGGCCCCGAGGTGTGTCAGCGCCAAGTCATGACTGCCCATTTTACAATAACAATTGCCTACTGCCTCCAATACTTCATATGAGTTCGGAAAGGTTTTAAGAGCTCCAACCCCTAAATCCAGTGCCTCCGAATAACGCTCTTGAGCGTATAAGTCAGCCAACTCGAAAGTCACGCGCTTTAGATCTGACAATTTTTTTTCCATGGCACCACTTTCAATGTTAGGAGGGCGAGGCACTCTCGGGAATAGAACAAAGGCATATATCATTGAGCGGAGTGTGCTTGAGCTTACCGAAGTCTTGCCGCAATGTCCGAGCCAAATGGAGTAGGAAAGGGAAGAAGCGCTGGTTTGATGTTAGTACCCGTACTCTTCAATCCAGAGGGACAGCTCAGACTTATATTTTTCTAAGTGCTTCTCGTAGTGCTTCCATCGATACGAAGCGGTTTTGTAAATTGGCTTGATGACTTGCGAGTGGCTAGGTGTATTAATTTTTGGTCTTACTAACGCAGTCGCCTGATAGTTGAGCAAGGCTCCCTCCCACCCCAGACCAAGAAACTCCAAGACGCTGGTAATTGCTGTCTCAAAGTCTTCAATCAGATCCTCATATCGAATCCTATGAACATTCAGCCCGTATCTCTCCTGCGACAGCTTGAAAATTTTCATTGCAACACAATAGAAATCAACTATTCGATCCAAGTCGACCATGTTGGCCATGGCAGCGTTCAACCTAAAGTTCTGCATCCAGCAACTCAGAATGCAATCGAGAGGATGCCGCAGTGCCAGAATGAACTTGGCTTCAGGGAAAGCCTGGCTAATTAAGGGAGCTCTGAGTAGGTTGAGTGGAAACTTGTCAATCACTAACGATTCTTGAGGCACAATCGTGTGTCTAGACAGCTCTTCAAGGTAAGAGTCGCGGGCGACACTCAATCGAGTGCTATCAACCGTTTCAGCCGCACTTACATCTTTTAAATCGCCAAGCGTCTCACTCATTTTCTGCACCATCGGCTGCTCTTCAACTACTGTTATCTTCGAGTGCGTTCTGAGTATCGTGTCCAGCAAAGTCGTGCCGGATCTTGGGAATCCAACCAAAAATGAGGTCTGTCGCCCATCTTGATAGGGCCTTTTGGAGAGAGGACTCTCCATTGATAGCTGCTCTAACTGCAGTGCCGTATTTTTATGTAACTCGAAATATTGACCAGCTGCTATCTCCAAGCCAAGGAACTCCCGACCCGCTTTCACAGTTCGATTACTATCTTCGTAAGCTGAGAAAGCTGCATCATAGTCACGGTTACGGTGGCGTAAATCACCTACCAGTTTGTAGTAAGAGGCTTTACTTGTTTCACTCAGTTCGTCTTCTGTTACTTGGTCAATAAGAGCAACTGCTTCCGCGTAACGTTCTGTTCGGAAGTAAACTAATGCCTCAAAGTAAAGGAATTCAGCTTTTATCCCAAAGATCTTGGACCGCGCTTCTCCCAGCGCAAATAAGAGCTCGTCCATTTTATTCGTAATCTGTAAAAGTTCACACAAGTTGATGTGGGCTTCGACAAAGTCGGGCTTCAGTGCTATCGCCTGTCTGAGGCTTGCTTCAGCTTCTTGTGCCCTGCCCAGTCCCCGGAGCGTGTTACCCAAGTTGCTGTGGGCTTCAGCATAATCAGGCTTCAGTGCTATCGCTTGTTTATAGCTTGCTTCAGCATCGCCTAACCTGCCTAGCTCTTGGAACGTGACGCCCAAGTTGATGTAGGCTTCGGCATAGTCCGGCTTCATTGCTATAGCTTGTTTATAGCTAGCTTCAGTTTCATCTAACTTGCCCAGTTCTTTGAGCGTATTACCCAGGTTGTAGTGGGCATGGGCATAGTCCGGCTTCATTGCTATCGCTTTTCTACAGCTAGCTTCAGCTTCATCTAACTTGCCCAGTTCTTGGAGTGTGACGCCCAAATTGCTGTAGGCTTCGGCATAGTCGGGTTTCAGTGCTATCGTTTTTTTGTAGCTGGCTTCAGCTTCATCTAACTTGCCCAGTTCTTTGAGCGTGTTACCCAAGTTGTAGTGGGTGTGGGCATAGTCGGGCTTCAGCGCTATCGCTTGTTTATAGCTAGCTTCAGCTTCATCTAACTTGCCCAGTTCTTTGAGCGTATTACCCAAATTGAAGTGGGCCTCGGCATCGTTGGGCGATAGTTCGACAGACTTCTGCACAGGCAACAGCGATTCATTCAATCTGCCTGTTTGCTTGAGAACCGCTCCCATCACCTTCCATGCAAATGGGTGGCTGGGGGACTGCTGGGTAACTGATGCGGCGAGTTTCTCGGCATCAGCAAATCTACCGTATTGATAATGTTCTAATAGGCGGTTGATTTGACCCTGTGATGGCCCCGCACCTGATGGTGTGGTTTGTGCTCTTCTCTTTTCACTTTTCCTCTTCTGCGCAAGCCTTACCCGTTTTTCGGATACCTTTAAACCCTGTATGCTGCTCTGCTTGTCATCAGAAGGCCATGTCTGGATTTGCTGATGGAAAAGCTTCAACCTCTCTGAAGAAACTCCAGACTTCTCGCCCTCAATTAAGATCCGCTTAGCCTCATCAAAACGCCCCACTTTTATCAGCGCATCTATGTAGCTCAGCCAAAACTGCTCTATTTTGGGATTAACCTCCAACGCCAGTTTGAACCTTGGTATTGCTTCAAGAACCTTGCCAACTGTCACAGCCATTACCCCCAGATTATGGTTGGCTTCTGGATGCTTAGGTTGGACTTGCAAGACGGCACGATATAGACGCTCAGCGTCCTGCAGCTTGCCTTCTTTATGTGACGCAATACCTTGCTGCAAGGCTTGGTCTATTGTCAGTTCCATTTCAAGTGCCCACGCCTTCTATATTGGAACAACTTCGCTCGTATGCAGAAGAATGAGAGTACGCCATTGGCTACTATCATGGAAAATTAGAGAAGGCAGGGAGCGTCCTTATTAGGCTTATCAGGTTCCAGAATTTAAACATGAAAGCGGAAAGAAAGGATTCGACCCTTACGATATGTAAAGGTCGAATGGGTATTTTGGTGCCACTGCCTGTGCATCACCCCCCCGCGGAGGGGGTGTATTTCACTGACAAAATACTGACAAATTAGAAACAAAGTAACTCGTCTTAACTCACCTCAACTCAAGTAGGAATCGCTTTGTTACCGAGTTATCTGGAGTTACGTTGAAGCTAGGGAGAATTCAAAATCCCCCGCTGGCAACAGCTTGCCGGTCCAAGTTCGGCCCCCGGTACCACTTTTGGAAGCTCAGGTAGACTAGTTAGACAGCGGTGAAACGGAGAGCTTCTAGTTCGTCCTCGCAGAAACGTCTGAGTTTCTAAATCACTCTGTAAAGTAGGATGCGAAGTTATTGTTCCGGTTGGCGAAGTATATCCCCCACCACAAGGGAGGTTTTTGTTTCTACAAAAATCACCCCATCGCCAGTTGAGACGATATATTTGCCGCACTCGGTTTTAGCCAATACCTCTCCGGGCTGATCGCCAATGAATGATTGCGCAAATATAACTTCCCCGCCATATGTCCGACAGAATGCGTTGGGCATTGGATCAGATAGGGCATTGATAGCTCGATGCAGGTTGATACTACTCATGGAGAGTGATACCTCGCTGTCTGCAGGCTTTCTCTTTTTTTTATAGCCCATTTTTATTGGGTGTTGTTTTTTTCTGTGCTCTGTTCCAGATGCAATTTGATGGATAGCCGACAATAGCAGCTCATTTCCTGCCCCATGCACCTTGCTAAGTACCGAGGAGTAATTATCGTCCCTTGATACTAGGACGGTATCCTGCAAAATGATGTCACCCGAATCGATGCCCTCATCCATGAAGTGGATAGCCACTGGAATCTCGTCTACCCCGTCAATAAGCATCCAAGGAATGGGATGCCGGCCTCTATACTTCGGGAGTCCTGCATGCAAGTTTATGCACCCTTTGGGGAACAAGTCGAGCTCACCACGAGTGAGGATCTTTGGAAAAGCAAGGCAAACGAGCAAATCTATTCCGCTGTCTTTAATTTCTGTTGCGTGATCCTTGATAAAACATTCACCCGAAATCTCTAGTGCGGGAGGTACATTAGATTCTCGTAAAAACTGCAAACCTGAGGTTAGGTATGAGAGCGAGCCCGCGACTGCGTACCGAATGTTTTTTAAACCCATAGAGACTCTATGTCCTCTGTTTACTGGATAGCCGCGCGCTCAGTATCGCCATACCACCTAAGCCATGACGCTAAGCAGATTTTTTCAAATCGTCCTATGAGGCGGTCAAACTCGGTCGGAGTCGGTAATGGGGAGTAGGGCGATTCCCGAGAGGCCACTATCAATTTAGAACTTGAAGCGCATGCCTCAATTACTACTTCAGCCAAATTTGTAATTGTTGTTCCTACACCAGTACACAAGTCTACTTCGGTATAAGCGCGGTCAGTCATTGATAAAAAGCTCTGAAATTTCTGCAGGCCCTCAACGACATCCTCGACGTGAAGGAAATCGAAGCGCAAATGCGGCGCATCGACTCTGATTGTCCGATTCAGAATAGCCTGCGTAAAAAATCTCGGTATCAGTCGGTCTACAGGCTCATTGATGCCTCCGTAAACATAGGGAAGATTGAGCACCCCGACCTTTAAACCGAGAGTCGAAAATTGCTTGCCGATCTGTCTTGCGGTCTCTTTCGAGGCCGTATAGGGCCCCGTAGTGGAGTCATTTGTACCAATCAAGATTACCCACTCGGCGCGCTCTCGGCGACAAAACTCCAGTAGGTTTGAGGTGCCGCCAACATTTACTTCATGAGTGAGGTTGGGATCTTTATCACCCAATCCTCTTCTTCCAATTCCGGCCAGATTGATTACTCCAAAAGGCGGTGGAACCCTGACAGAGATTTCCTTGCAAATGTCTAAATGCGTCACGGACGCTGCCGACTTCAAATCGGTGGCGTATGTTGTGAGGTTAGTCGAATGCGATGAGGCTCGGTAATTTGAGCCGAGATAGCCCAGAGCACCAGTCAGAAGGATATTCATCTTGGTCAACTAAAAAAGCTCCTGACTTTAGACACAACATAATCTATCTCTGAGTCAGCCAACTGCGGACATATCGGGAGGGAGAGAATCTCATTCGAGATTGCCTCATTCTTGTCTAGATTGCGGCCATTCAGTTGCAGGGCAGTATTCTTATACAGCGGAATCGCCATGTGGGAGAAAACCTCAATACCGAAAGAAGATAGGTGACTCAGGAGGGCATCCCTTAGGTTACCAGAGACTCGAATTACGTAAGAATTATAAACGTCGTAATGGTCTTGATGTGTCGGTGAGGGTGGCAACTTAATAGGCAGGTCACTCAGCAATCGGTTATATCTGCCAGCAATAACTCGTCGTCGATTAATCTTGTCGCCGACAGTCTGCAATTTTACATTCAGGATGGCTGCATGCAGATTGTCCAGCCGACTACTAAATCCATACTGTACTAGCTCGGACCTAGACTTTTGGCCATGGTTCCTAAGCAACCGAATATGCGTTTCTAAGGAAGAATCGTTCGTGGTGATGTAGCCTCCATCTCCAGGGCACGACAAAATTTTCATTGGATGAGCCGAGAAGCAACCAGCTGCCCCGAATGTTCCAGCGAATCGTCCTTTGTACTTAGCCCCGAACGCTTGCGCTGCGTCCTCTATTATGGTGATCCCATATTTATCTCCCAGATGAAGGATTTGATCCATATCGCAGGTCCGACCATTCATGTGAACGGGCAATAGCACCTTTGTCTTTTCCGTGATTTGTGCCTCTATTTTTGCGGGATCAATGTTGAAGTCGTCGCCGATATCGATCAAGACCGGGGTCGCGCCGACATGTTTTATTGCTGCGATCGTTGCGACAAATGTGTGGGCGACCGTGAGAACTTCATCGCCTTTTGATAAGCCCAATGCAGCTAGCGAGTAAAATAGAGCATCAGTGCCGCTGTTAACTCCAATCGTGTGGGCAACCTTCAGTTGTTTGCAGATATTTTGTTCGAAGCTCGAAACATCGTCCCTCATTATGAAGCTACCAGCGCTCATTACGCGCTCAAAAGCCGCATTTATCTCGTCTTTGCTCTCAAGATATTCCTTGCCCAGGTCTATGTACTTGACCTTGCTAATTTTGGTGGTCATGCGATTTGAGCTGTTTTGGAAGGACTGACAGGTTGACCACTATTTTTCCCTTAAGTGAAGAATTCAGATTAGTAACTTCGAGATTTTTCTGCATGCTCAGAGAACCAGATAGTTGCAGAAATCGAGCTCTGTGCTTCAACTTGCTGTTTCCTCCACGTAGGCGACCATTTTTTTTGCAAATTTTTGGAAACTGTTATCAGAGACGACATACGCAAGGTCTGGCGTGGGGTGATCCTCCAAGACCCTCCTGATTTCGCTCGGTTTCTTAAAGAAGACAAGGCTGTTTTCGTATTTCTTCTTCTCTTGAATACTGCTTTGCTCCTGTGGC
>Ga0160422_10002540_pt1 | contig 11415 bp, 18 predicted proteins | sample Fk160mmetaG_FD_108192 | JGI IMG/M metagenome (GOLD analysis project Ga0160422, IMG submission 108192) | Marine microbial communities from the Central Pacific Ocean - Fk160115 60m metaG | ecosystem: Environmental > Aquatic > Marine > Oceanic > Photic zone | place: The Central Pacific Ocean... | reverse complement strand
GGTATGTATGTGTCCAGATGAAGCCACAATGCCATTCAATATCATACATCGTATTGCTTTCTATCAAAGTTTGCAATCCCGGTTGAGGAAATGTAGCAAATTTATCTGAAAGCTGTTGATCGCTGAAAACGCGCAAAGAATCGCTTAATGTTATAGTAGGTACTGAAGCTTATAAAAATAGAACAAGTGGTACAAACAACGTTATTATAGGACACGGAGCTGTTTCATCTGCTGGTACTGGTGGTATTGGTAACAACGTTGTTGTTGGTGGAGGAACTGGTACTAAAATGACAGTAGGTTCAAATTCAAATACTGTTATAGGTTGGGGAGCTGATATATCTGCTACTGGTTCTGATAACGAAATTGTTATAGGTAAAGACGCTGATGGATTAGGAGCTAATAAAGCTGTTATTGGTAACGCATCTACAACTAACATTGCACCTGGTGGTAATAATACAGCTTCTTTAGGTGATGATACTCGTGGTTTTAAAGAACTAATATTATCATCTCCTGATGGTACTAAGTATCGTATAAAAGTTTCTAATGCAGGTGCTTTAAGCGCAACGGCAGTATAAAAAAAAAGGGGATCTTTCGATCCCCAATTTTTACAAACTAACTAAACTAACCGTCGCAGCTTAAACACTGCTCATTCATAGCGTTTTCAGCTATGTCACCTCTGAGGACCGATTCGGTCCTCATGTAGTATAAGGTCTTTATTCCTTTTTTCCAAGCTTCTAAATGTATTTTATTAATCCACTTAGGTTCTGCTTGTGCAGGAAAAGCCAAGTTCAAACTAACAGACTGATCTATGTACTGTTGACGTATACCTGCCTGATTAACTAATTCTAGTTGATTTATTTCCTTAAAAGTTTTATAAACCTCTTTTATAGGTATTTTATGCTCACCGACTGTAATTTTGTCAAGAGCTTTTATACCTTGTACAGAACCACCATCTTTCAATATCTGATTCCATATTTTTTCTTTATTTAAATTATTCTTTTTTAATTCTTCGACCAGCGTAGGGTTCTTACGTATAAACGTGCCTTTAGCAGATTGGTCTGTAAATATGTTAGCAGCCCATGGCTCAATTCCAGGACTAATATTCCCAGATAACTTACTATTACTAACAGTAGGAGCAATAGCTCTGAGATGTGTGTTCCTAAATCCTGTACCAACGCACCAAAGCGGCTCGCCGAACGTTTCAGCCAGTGCCATACTCGCTCTTTCTGATTCGATTTTAATTTGTGAGAATATTCTTCTTGTTTCATATTGTGCTAATAATCCCTCGAAAGGTAAACCTTTTTGTTGTAAATAAGTATGCCAACCTAATACACCTAATCCTAACGCTCTACCTTTTTCAGCAGATCTTACAGAGTTTTCAAAACCTTTTCTATATTTAGCCTTTTGTAAAAACTCTTCTAACACTCCATCTAAAAACCATATACTGTCATATATTAAGTTAGAGTTTTTCCACTCTTTATATTTAGCTAGATTTAAACTAGATAAACAACATACAAAACTATGGTTCTCATCTGTATGTAATACTATTTCACTACATATATTAGTCATAAATACTTTTAAAGCATTATCTTTGTATGCAGCGGGATTATTCTTATTAACATTACCTTTAAACATTATATAAGGTTCGCCTGTAGCTTTACGCTTTTGTAATAGCTTACCCCATTTACGTCTTGCAACTTTATCACCAGCCATAAGCTTACGCATAAACTTATCACCAATAATAGTACACTGATGCATGTTTAAAGACTGTCTGTTAACATCGCCTTTAGGTTCTCTTATTTCTAACCAGTCTTCCCAGTCTTTGTGTTCTATATTCAAGTTAACTGATGCAGCACCTCTACGGACAGCACCTTGATTTGTTGCTAATATAGTTGAATCATATATTTTGCAAAAAGGTACTACTCCGTCTGACGTGCCGTTCATTGTTATCTCTGCACCTGCAGGCCTGATCTGGTTAATACCAATACCAACGCCACCTCCGTGCTTTGCGAGTAACATCATCTCTAAATTTTTAGTTCCAATATCAATTATGCTATCAGCAACATCGATACCAAAACAACTGATCGGTAAACCTCTATCAGTTCCTGTATTAGAGAGTACAGGAGACGCTAAGCATAACCAACCTTTCCATATATAATCAAAGAAAGTTTCAGCCATCTCAGGTCTTTTTAAACGTTTAGCCACAGTTGTAGCTACACGCATATAAGCTTCTTTAGGTGTTTCACCATTGTATAAGTAACCACCTTGTATTGTTTTTTTGTATACGTCAGCTTCTGCCCACTCTGGGTAGTCCTGACCTTTTATCCATCTATTACTCCACATTATGTTATTAAGTGTTTTGTCCAAGCAACTAAACCGTTGATGTTTAGCGCTACTAAGTTCCATTGTTTTCTAGCCGTAACTTGTACTAACACGCAGCAAAAACCAGCTATGTATAATTTAGGCTCTAATGTCCAGTGTGCTGCTAATAAACAGCCTGCACCAAAGTAACCTACTCTACTAGCTAGTTTTTCACCAGGTGTTAATTTTTTACTACGTACTAAAAACTTCATTATTTTGTCTTTAGTTTTCATTATTTATACAGATCTTTGTATATATCATCTTCTGTTATATCGATATTATTCATAATATTTAATCTATTACCATATATCCTCGAAATCTTCTCCTTCATTCGCCTTACTGTAGTCTGTTGGACGTATCGCGAAAAAGTCAGTATGAGTATGCCCGCCGGTAAGATGGTAAAACCAATCAAGATTATTTGCTGAAGCCTCGTCATACTTGAAAACTCCTTTATAACCGAGTTCAACAAGTTTTTCATTTAGTCTCTTTTTAATAAATTGTTTTAAATCGTTTGCTTTTAAATTTTCAATGTCACCCATTTCAAACATTTTATCAATATACTTCATCTCTGCGTCATGCATTGCACTAGCAGCGTCGATAATAGCTTCTTCACAATCTTTTAAAAGATCTTTATCTTCTTCACACATGTGTCTAAATAATCTACAGCCCATTTTACTGTGTAATGATTCGTCTCTTACAGACCATTTCATTTGTTGTCCAATACCTTTGAGCATGTTACGCATTTGAAAGCTATACAAAACCGCAAAAGCACTGTAAAGAGAAACACCTTCAGCAAACGCAGAAAATACTGCCAAACTTTTAGCGATCTCTTTTTTATCATTTCCTTCATATCCTACTAAATTATCAAAACGTTCCATAGTTGCTTCATCTTGCAAAAACGCTTCAAAGTTTTCTAACCCTAATGTTTCATTTAGGTAACTATAAGCTACTGCATGTATTGTTTCTTGTGATCCAAACATCATAGCCATTTGTTGTATTTCATGTTTTGGAAACCATGATACAACTTTTTGTGTCCAGTAGTCAGATACTGCACATTCAGTCTGAGCAAAACCTAGCAAGATATTTCCTACTAAGTTTTTTTCAGCTTCTGTTAAGTTTTCGTTCCAGTCTTTTACATCACCTGACATTGGTATTTCCGTGTGTAACCAAAACGCCTGAGCTTGTTTTAACCAACCTTCTGTGTAATACTCAGGGTACTCAAAAGGTTTATATGGTATTCTATTGTCAAATAATCCCATTTTTAATAATATGTTGTGTAACAAATATCAAAGAAGCCTAAGTATAATACATAGTCTATCTTTGCATTGTCCTGATCCTCGTATTGTCTTATACCAAATAAAACACCTGGTACTAAGCCAATGTTAATTTCCCATGCTTTCATCTTCCTTGTCCTTTATATAATTTAACATAATTTTTACTTCCTTTACTTTTAGACGTTTTTGTTTTAGCGTGAACGCCTGGTCTTTTTTTCCTAGCTGGTTTATATATTTTTATTATTGCTCTTCTTGCCATTTTCTAATATTAGTTTAACTGTTTCATCACACTCTTTTTGGTTTTGTGGTTTATATAATGTAAAAGGTCCTAACCTTCTTTCAGCTACTAACTTTTTAAATATCTTCCAACGTAATGGAAAAGATTCATTAGCTCTACCTTTACACTCTATAATCCAGCCTTTACCTATAAAATCTGGAGTGTATTTCATGTTTAATATTTTCTTATTACCTCTGTTCTTATAATCTCCTTTACCATTACTACATCTTTCATAACACTCAAAAGGAAAGTCAAATGACTCTATAAGTTCAAAGGTTTGTCCTTCATATAAAGCGTGTATCTTAGCTTTTTTTAATGCTTGATACATATACTTTTCTAAACCAGAAGCAAAGGTTATCCCGTCAAAAGTAATTTTCTTACTTCTGACAGGACCTCTCTTTTTTCTTCTATAGTTCTTTCTCATCGTAAATATCTATATTGCTGATATTATCATTAAAGCTTTTATGTCTATTAATCATTGCCTCTTCTATTTCATCTGTTAAACATCTTTTTGCAGCTTCAATATATAATAACGCATCCATAATCTCTTCTTGAACATCAGTTAAAAACATATGCAGATCTTTCTTACCTGTTTCTATTTCTTGTTGCATTGTGCCTCCATACTTTTTCTGACCTTCAACACTTCGATTATCCATTTTCTTTAGTACTGCTTGTACTATAGCGTCTGTTGTTTTAATTTTCATCTTTTACAAATGTTCCGTTAATCATTTTACCTTTTCGTTTACTTATCACGTTGTATGCTTCTGCTATACACGTTTCTATATGCACACCTCTTAAATGTGCTAAGTTAGTTAATACTACAACCATGTCACCTATAGCGTCAACAACCTCTTCTTGATTATTATCTAATAGTGCTTTTGCTAGCTCTCCAGCTTCTTCTTGTAGTTTAACATATTGAGTGTGTGGATTACCTTCATCGTAAAGACCTCGTTGCTCTGCCCAGTCTCTAATGTTTTGGAACATTTTTAAAGGTTTTTTGGAGCATTTAACAGTTGGCTTAATATCTCTAAACATATCTCTGTTTTCATAAGCCCTAGCAAATGCTTTATTATATACATAACATCTTTCTTTATTATACATAGATGTTTGTACATTATCCATTATCCAAGATATAGTATTCTTATTGATATGTAACTCACCGTGTTCAGTAAGCCAACTCATACCAATACAATCGAATAATCTACCTTTTAGTTTATCAACTGGACATGGAAAAGTAGTCGTTTGTTCAGTTACATTTATTTTCATTTTACTTTTTGGTTTAAGGTTTTTATATGGTACCATATCTACTCTGTAGCCATATTCTTTTTGTAATTTTCTTTCTAACCAGGATATATAATCTATATCTTTAGAACTTTCTAGTACTTCGTACTCATCAGAACTGTAACCTTGTTGAACTGTGACCCGGTTATTAAGATCACAGGTAACACCGATTTTTTTACCTGGTATGTGATAAATATAATACATCATAGCTTGTCTTCATATAAATGCATGTTATGTGCGTGATGATAATACCATCCGATGTCCATATTTAATCTCTGTGCAACTAATTGTTGTAAAGATGCAAATTGGTATTGATCGTTACAAAAACCGTACCAGAGGTCATTAGAACGCATATAAACAGACATATTTAGTTTGTTGTGTAGTATTGTAAATTGCACTGCATATGTACATGGAGTATCGAACTCATAAGTTCCATGCTCTTTACCGTCATATATAGATATTGCAGCGTGTCTAGTTACTTTGTTTGACTTTAGCTTATTAACTACATAATCTATTTGATGATTACGTTGCCATTGCCAACCATAATTACTTCTTACAGCACCGTTTTCATCAGCCATACGTTTCCATATTGCTGGTATTTTTCCATAAAGCTCTCCTAGTTTTTCAATACTTGGATCGCCTGATAGATACCACTGCCATTCAGCTTCAGCATATTCATGTTTCCAGTCTCTTCTTTTAGCTGTTATAAGTTTTTCAGCAGGTCGATCTAAATAAAAGCCACAATTAAATATAGCTCTTGTAGTCGCGAAGTCTTCACCGTAATCACGTATGTAGTGATATAGGTATTCAAAAGCTTCGTTTGCATTAAAAAAATTATTTCTCATATTTTTTATAATAATAGTTGTAATATTCGTACATTTTATCCCAAACTTCAGTTGGACCATAAGACTCAGGACTCATATAAGTTCTTCCGTTTATACTTATTTCTAACTTCCAAAGTCTATGTCTAAAACCCGTTTCTACAGGAGTAATAAATATTTTATTTCTAAAACACCATAAATGAGCTTTTTGATTTGCTTCTCTAAAAGCATATCTGTTTTCACCCATGTATTTATTTTTCTTATTACTCCCAGGGTAAGGCGCCATCGTCTACTATTTCATCTGTTATTTGTGGTACAAATGAACCAGATCTTGGTTCCCACGTGAAATACGATTCACCACCGTTTTCGCCTAGGTTTTGAAACTTAACCTTCAATACTTTTACTTTAGTATTTTTAGCCTCGTAATCTCTGTGTACTAATATACCGTGGTAACTAGCATCATACCATTCACCACCGCCTTTTATGTTATACATTGTTGGTTCTTGTATCTTGCCGTTTTGATCTCTCATCATCTTAGTTGGATGTGCTACAATAAACGTTAAAACGTCATACTTTTTACAAAATGATTCTATCTTTGATAGATAATCCATAGTATATCTGTTCACATCATCTGATACAGCATTTGTATCTCTAACTTTATTATAAGGGTCTATAACTAAACATTTAATACCTTTACGTTTAACTAATTCAGCACCTTTACGTAGAACTGACTCTAAACTATATTTATCCATGTCTATAAAGTAATAATTATCATTAACATGGTTTGCAACTTGTTTCCATTTATCACTACCAATATCAGATCTACTAGGCATATCGCCCCAATGCTTACGCATTAGTTTATGTGCGTGTAGATATATTGGTTGATTTTCAGGACTTGCAAATGCAGTTTTCCAGCCGTAGTTATTATTATAACCTACAACCATTTGGTCAACAAAATCAGACTTACCGCTACTAGGTATGCCAGTAACAGTAATGAACTGACCAGTGTATGTACTGAATATTTTGTCAAAGTTTTGTAAACCGACTTGAAAGCCTGGTTTGAAACCGTGTTTAACAAAGTCTTTAAGATCATTTTCTACAGTTTTTAAGGTTGATACATTTTCTAGCGGTACTTGCTGCGCGTTGTGTATAGCATTTTTAAGTTCGTCTTTACCATACTTAATGAGATATTCATTAGCATCTTTACAGTCTGCAAAATCTACTATATAACAATTTTCAGCACCAAGCCTACGTACAAACTCTTGTTTTAACATAGTACCAGGTTCATCAGCATCAACTGCTAGAATTATTTTAGTTTTATCTTCAAAATAATCTATACAATTATCAAGATAATCTAAGTTGTTGTGATTTAACGTTGCACCGTTAGGCACTGATATTACGTTAGGCACACCTGCCTCATGCAATGACAACGCATCTATTTCACCCTCTACAATTACACAGTTATCATGTCCTACAATACTATTTATATTATAGAATACTTTTTCTGCTCCTTTGTATAGTTTAAAGTTTTTGCGGCCATCACGATATTTAATATTGATAAGTTGATTACCCATAAAGTAATTGAACTTAATCGTGTTCTCGTTCTTACCAGTTTGAGGCATAAACTCAGAGCCTTCAGAAACATTTAATGCTTCTAATGTACTCTGAGTTATTCCTCTAGACTTAAACCATTCTACAACTTTACTACTAGGAGCCTGATGTGTTTTTGTAGAAAAAACAGGACGTACGTATTCACGTTCGCTAGCTCCCTTACGTTCGTAAGTATGTAGTTGAAAAGTTGAATTACAGTTGTGACAAGTACCGAGACCACGTTCCCAATCATAGCTAGCACATTTAAGCTTTCTATTTTTAGGTTTTCTTGTGTGAGAACACAGAGGACATATCCCCTGTGTTTTACCCACTTCAAGACCGTGTTGATTGAACTCGTCAATCAAAAACCCATTGATCTCTTTATCTTCTACTTGCATTATTTAATTATATTAAAATGGTAAATCGTCTTCTACTTGTGCAGCTGGTTGCGGTGCTGCTGCCGCTTGAGGTTGTGCATCTCTCGGTGCTACCTCAACGTTTGTTCCATTAGTCCAAACTACTTTAACATTGCCTAGATAAACCTTTTCAGCTTTAGCATCTCTCTCTTCTTTTGATTGTTGCACAACCACCGGCCCATTATTGCCAAAGTTATCTAGCTCATCATTTAATGTAATAGTAATAGGAATGTATTTACCTTTCTTACCGTTGATAATTTTATCTTTAGGTATTTTAGTAAGGTCAATACTAGTTGCTATTATACTTGCCATTATGCGTATTGATTTATTTGGTTAAACATTCTTTGCATTTGCTCTTTTGTAGCATTTGAGTTTCTTCTCAAATTATCTACAGCTTTAACATGGTTTTGATTAGCATAAAAATTGTTTACACTAGTTTCTAATCCTGTTACGCTACAGATTTTAGTTTGAGTTTTTCTTGTTCTTGCCATATTATATTATATTAAAGTGTTTTGCTTATGAAATACTGTTTTGGATTAAAATCCTTAGTCTTATAGAACAACTCATAAGCTTCCATTGCTCTATCAACTTTGTCTTTACCAGACGCGTAAAACTCAGGTGAACAGTCAAACATACCGATCTGATGTGTCGTTTTATCTATAACTATAAACAACATTTCGTAGCCAAATAATTTTTGGTAAATGTATGCTTGTGAGTCATAGTTATAACGATAAGCAGAACTTTTAAATTTATTAATATCCGCTGTGGTCTTCAGATCTACTACTAACTGTTCATTATGATTTACAATATCAGCTTTACCCTTCCACATATACTTACCTATTTTTGTAACTTCAGGTACTTCGTATTCTGTGTTCGAGTCTCTTATTATACCTTTACAAACATCGTTGTCTAATAACTTATCAGACATAACTTCAATGTGATCAACTTCATGTTGTAATAGGCATAACTCGCCGCCTGACATTTCTTTGTAAACCTTAGTGTTTCTAGTTGACGAAGGTATTACTGTGTACTTGTGCAGTTTATCTGGTTCAAGTATACACGTGTGAAAATATCCGCCAACTAAAAACGCTGAGGTTGGTTTACTTGGTTGCCCTAATGCTAGTGGGTTTTTTAGTAACGTACTAATATCAGAGTTGCTCAAGTATTTCTTACCAAACTCACCGTAATAATGTTCATCATTACGTAGTTTGTCTAAGATCTGTTCTTTTTTCATTCTACAGTGTTGTTAATTCTTTCTCTTGTTTTGGTGTTAATTGATATTTCTTTTTGATAGCATCTAACTTACCACCGGATTGTATATAACTTTTAGCCTTCTCGAGGTCTGGTAGTTTATCTTTACCGTGTTTGTTTGTTGCATCACTATCTTGAGTATCATCAATTAAAAATAAATTCCCAAGAGCATACTTTTTACCGTATGAACTAGCACTACCAAACTGTTGAGGTACTTGCATACCTTTCTGATTTAAGTCTACTCCGACTATAGATGAGGTAGACATTGTCATGCCTTTCTCATCATGTATAGTTGCTGTAGTTTTAATCACAGGTAATTCGCTAAACGCGTCAAGGATTAATTCCTCATCAACAGTTACGGTAACACCGTACTTCAATAAAAAGGGTTTGATTGCTTCGAGAATATCTTCGGCACTACGAAAGTAATACTTACCGAAGGAGTTAAATCTACTTTTCTTCGACTTAAACTCAGTCTGGACTTTTGCCAGCTTTTGTTGTAAAGTTAATTGCATTTAATTTGATTTAGTCTATATATATAATTACACATTAGTGTACAATATTTAAATTTATTACTCACTATAACTTAAAGATAATCAAGCACTTGCGAGTGATCGACATTCTCTATAAGCTTTTCTACGGCTTGTTTTTTTAACTGTGAAACGCGTACGTAAGCACTGCTGCCTTCGATACCTAATTTAGCTGCAATTTGTTTTGCAGACTGCTTATCACAGTTTAAACCGTAGCTCATAACCAGTACATTATATTCTTTGTCATTTAAATGTTTTCTTAACAAACCGTCAAGATAAGCATTTAGTAAGTGTACATTGTATGGTTCTGATTTATCTGGTATTTGTAATACCATATCTTCTTCTTGGTTGTTTTTTGGTTTTTCATCTATACTTAAAAATATAGAATTAAAAAACATTGCTACCATCTTTTTATCTTTGCCAAAGTTTTTACGTATTTCATTTAGTTTGTGTTCAGGTATTCTCATGTCACCACGATTAATATCTATAGCTCTACGTATTGCACCTCGTATACGTTTAGATAAAAAGCTTTTCATTGTTTTTTCTTTGTCTTCTGATTTATCAAATAATTCCCAGTCTATCCTGTCAACAGCTTTTGTTAAACCAGCATTACCTTCTTGTATAAGGTCCATGATAGTCATAACACCGGAAGCTTGTTGACTAGTTGAAAATTTTCTTGCTATGTTTTCAGACAAAGGTAAGAAGTTTGTAATTAACTGATCTCTTGTTAATTCTTTATAATCATTAAACTTAGGCAAAGCCCAAATCAGTTCTTGTACTTGATTCTTATAAATAACATAGTTTCGTATATTATAACTCTTCATTTAATTTTTGTTTTTCTTGTTTTAAAGTATCACACATATGTCTATGTATGGTTCTTGCAGAACAATCAAGTAAACCAGCAATACGACCGATAGTAATTTTTTTACCCATCTCGTTTAAGTCTAACATTGTTTCATATATCATTTCTTTATCAATGCTTGATCTACCTATTAATTGACCTACAATTTTTAGTTTACCACTCAAGTCTAAACCTGAGTATGGTTTAAATACTACTTTACGTAGCTTGTTTGCAGGTGGATCACCACCTTGGTTTATAACGTCTTCTATCATATCATCTAATAATTTAGATTTTATAAAGAAAGTTACAAACCCATTTTCTTTTTTAGATATAAACTTACATATATCATAAAAGTAATCTACATCATCTATGTCTTCGTTTAGATAATATAGTACAAGCATGTGCCACTTTAAAGATTTATATGTAGTTATTTTAGCCTTACTATTAAACAAATGATAGCATTGATACGTACCATTTTCGTAGTATCTATACTGATCTGTTTCAATAGTGGGTACATCGGATATAGGATCTCTCCTGTAAACGATGCGTCTATCATTTAACCATTTTAAATTTCTATCGTATGACATTTGCCTATTACTTATTTATTCTTAATACCTTTTGTCACATTTGGCTTTAAGGTAAAAAAAATAATTTTATTATTTTTCCTTATTCTATTTCTTAATGTTATCTTCATAAAACTTCATTGTATATAGTGTTTCATCTTTTGCGGCTATCCTCTTTTTATCGTATACGTAGTACTGCCAGTACGCGTGTAT
>Ga0160422_10002539_pt1 | contig 11417 bp, 5 predicted proteins | sample Fk160mmetaG_FD_108192 | JGI IMG/M metagenome (GOLD analysis project Ga0160422, IMG submission 108192) | Marine microbial communities from the Central Pacific Ocean - Fk160115 60m metaG | ecosystem: Environmental > Aquatic > Marine > Oceanic > Photic zone | place: The Central Pacific Ocean... | reverse complement strand
TGTCGGCGATTCCATCATCATCGGAGTCAAGGTCCAAGCGGTCCGGTTCCCCGTCGCCGTCTGTGTCGCCCATCCCTTCTACGGTGTCGTGGTGTCCGTCTCCATCGGAGTCGAGGTCGAGGTGATCGGGCTGTCCGTCCCCGTCGGTGTCAGCCGCTGTCTCGAGCACGGAGGGGATCCCATCGTCATCGTCGTCGGCGTCGATGGTGTCCGCTAAGCCGTCGCCGTCTGAGTCGCAGGCGCATTCATCCACATCGAGGATCCCATCGTTGTCGGCATCGGCGTCGAGACGGTCGGGGGTCCCATCGCCGTCGGCATCCCCAATGCCCTCTTCTCCATCGCTCAAGCCATCGCCATCGGCGTCGGTGTCGAGGTAGTCCGGATCGCCGTCGCCGTCTGTGTCGGTGCTGCTCTCGAGGCGCGTCGGTACGCCGTCGTCGTCGTCATCGTCATCGAGGCGATTGGGTGTCCCATCGCCATCGGTGTCTGCATCCAGTTCGTCGATGTCGTTGATGCCATCATCATCGGAATCGCTGTCGACAAAATCGGGCGTGCCATCGCCGTCGGTGTCGGCGTCGCCCTCAAGGGTATCGGCCCATCCGTCCCCATCGGAGTCGAGATCGAGATGGTTGGGCACCCCGTCATCGTCGGAGTCCGGTGGTCGTGCTGCGGAATCTCGCCAGTCATACTCCAGAATTTCGAGTGCCGTGGGCAGCCCGTCACCGTCATCATCGTCGTCCACGGCATCCGCGATGCCATCGCCATCGGTGTCTCGATGCTCGAACGCAGCTGTCACCTCGTCGCTGTCACGAACGCCGTCGCTGTCGGTGTCGGGGTCGCTCGGATCGAGCCCAAGCGCCACCTCGGCTTCGCTGGACAGTCCATCTTCGTCGTCATCGTCGTCCTCAGCGAAGCCATTGCAGTCATTGTCGATGCCGTCGACCAATTCGGGAGCGCCCCCGTACACAGTGGAGTCGGTATCGTCGCAGTCGGTGCCACCGTGCACCTCAGCGTCATCGCCGTCTCGGTCCGCATCGAAGTCCGACCACCCGTCGCAGTCCCGATCAATGCCGTCGTAAGGGGGGTCATCAGCGGCCGGTGAGACGGTGGCATCATCGTCGCGGCAGTCGAGCCCGCCGCATGCGTCGGCGTCGAATCCGTCTCCATCGAGGTCGCATGCATCGGAACCATCGCAGTCTTGGTCGATGCCATCGTAGGGCGTCTCAGGGGCATCGGGCCAGCAGTCGGAACGGGTGTCATCGCAGTCGAGTCCGTCGCAGGCCGCCGCATCCCACCCATCGTCGTCTACATCGCACAGGTCCGACCCGTCGCAGTCTTGGTCGATGCCGTCGTAGGGGACTTCGGCGGTCCCCGGCGAAATGAAGGGACTGCCGTCGTTGCAATCATCGGGCTCGCTCACAAACCCCGGGGGTGCTTCGCAGGCGATGCGACTGCGGTCGGTAAGCCCGTATCCATCCCCGTCCCAGTCTCGGTACCACACAAGGGCGTCCACCGCCGATGCCTCATCGACGACGCCGTCGCAGTCGGTGTCGCCCCCGTCGCAGCGTTCTTCGGTACCTGGATTTCGCATCGGATCGCCGTCGTCGCAGTCGGTGCTGTTGCCGACTCGGCCTTCGATGGGCGTGCAAGACCGCACGAAGTCGTCGGGGTTTCCGTATCCATCGCCGTCGGCATCAAGGTACCAAGCGGGGGCGTCGGTGGCGTCGTCGTCGACCAGTCCGTTGCAATCGTTGTCTCGGTCATCGCAGGTCTCGGCTCGATCCGGACGCACAAATGAGGTGCTGTCATCGCAGTCGTCTCCGCCGCAGCGTTCGGAGTCGTAGCCATCGAAGTCCCAATCGCAGGCTTGATAAATAATGCCCGCGGCGTCGCCTTCGTCGCTCTCGAGGGCCACCAACCAGTCGTCGGGCCACCCGGTGAAGCTTCCCCATGCCGACGGTCCCCATCCAGATACATCGTCTCCGGTGACGCTCTCCCACAGATAGGGGGCGGAATCAACGGTCTCAAGGGTGTCAAAGGCTCCCGGCTCACCGGCCAAGGTCCCCCACGGTTCCATCGCGGGGAGCACATGAAAATCAGGGCCCGTCGATACCCACATCCCCATGCCGCTGCGGCCGATCCAGTTGATCACCCGGTCGATGGTCGCTTCGGGGGCGCCGGTCACGGGCATGTGGCAGGCCGTGGCGAGGCTGGTCACCAAGATGTTGCCGTCGATGGCCGGCGCCCAGGTGTCGCGAGTATCGATCAAGGCATCGAGCTCGGCAGCGGTCGTGCCGCCACACCCGCCGTCGCCCACGAGCACCGCATCGAACTCGAGAAAGTCGGCGGTCGAGGCGGCTCGCCACTCCGCAGCGGTCCAGACCACAATCTCGTCGTCCGTGGCCAGCCAGTCCGCCTCGCCAGACGACGTGGGGCCGTAGACCAACACCCGCATGTGGGCGTGGGCGGTGAGGGGCAGTACGAGCAACGAAAGCAGGGTCACCCCTCCAGCATACCCCGTCTTTGATGCGCCTTGTTCCCGGCGAATTGGTCGCCACGACATTTAGCTGCTGTGCTACAGTTTCCCCCATCAACCGGTCAGCCACCCGGTTCGGTTTACCCTCGAGCGCCGGTGAAGCTTCGAATGGAGGTGGCGATTGTGACGGAGGACTGCATTTGGCAAGCGACGGTGACCGCCTCGAATCCAGCCGCGCATCGCTGCGCACGTGCCAGCGCTGCGACTCATCGAACTACGCCGATCACTTCGACACCCTGCGCGTGCCCTGCACCCACTGCACCCACACCCTTGAGTTGGACCTGCCCACAGCGGTCGAGTCGCGCCACCGGGAGGGCGCCTTAGACCTCGGGTTTTCGGCCTTGAGCACATGGATTCGCGGCATCACGGCGGTGGCCGCGAGTCCAGACACGCTGCTGCTCGAGGAATGCCCAAAGTGCGCTCGGCTGGTGACAGTGCCCGACACGACGCCCATCCAGCTGACCTGCCGGTCCTGCGGTGACGCGAAGACCGTCCCCATCGGTGACCACGTCTTGGACCTCATCCCGGATGGACGCTTCAGCCTGCAGATGCGGCTTGGGCCCGGGCGATTCCTCGACATTCGCACCCACACCGACCACCGCGTGGTGGGCCTCGACGCCGCCGCCACCTGCCCCGCATGCGAGGCTCCGTTGCCAGGCTTTGAGGGCGAGCATCGCTGCGAAAGCTGCGGGTCTACTGTTGTTGCGTGGTCTCGCTGTGGACAGCGGTTCTTCCCGGGCATGGTGATCAAGGGCCACATCAATCGGCAACCGCTCGACGGATGGTACGCGCTGTCCGAGGTCCACCGACTGCTCGAGCCGCCCCTCCGCGGCATGGACCCGCTGATGGATCTGATGAGCCACATCCCCAAAATTATCGGCTTCGGGTTCTTGTTTGTGTTCGCGGCCATCGCCGGGATCTTTGGGCTGATTTGGTTGCTCGGGCTCATGATGTGAACAGCGCGCTAGCGTTGTCTGAAACCCCTGAATCGAGGTGCTGTATGAACCTTCGAATCGCATGCTTGTTCACAATCGGCCTCATGCTGCCGCTCACCGGCCAAGCTGAGGTGCCCCCACCCAGTGGCAACGCGCCGGTGAGCCCACCGGTGCGGCTGGTATCCGAGGTGGCCAAATCACCTCTCGTGAACGGCGTGACTCGTCAGTACCGCCTTCGCGGCATTCCACCCGAACCTTCGTTCGCAGTTTGAGAGGCCCTCTGGGGACGGTCGTGGCCGTTTAGCTGGCGTTTGTGCTTGTCGGCTCGGGGTCGCTGATGGAGCCGGTGTCTTCGGTCTCAGATGACCCAGTGTCTTCGGGTTCGTCTGAATCCCCACTGGTTCCCGTGTCTTCAGTTGGCGCGGTTGCCGTATCGTCTGGACTGACGATGACCCCTGTGTCCTCAGCGGAGGTGCCCGTGTCGCTTGCCGCGCCGGTATCGTTGGATGCACCGGTGTCCGTCGATGGGCTCGCCGTGTCATCAACCGGAGTCGCGGTATCGTCCAGTGGTGGGCTTGAGGTGTCGCCGGGTCGCTCGCCATCGCCCACTTCTTCAGGGCCCTTGTAGTCAACAAAATGCAGCATGCAGCCGCTGTTCACTGCACTAAGAGCGAGCAGCAGGCCGAGCCGGGTCGATAACCGTCTCAGAAGGCACCATGAATGGCAAAGCCGGGTGCCGACCCGGCAGACAAGGTGACCTTCAGCATGAGCAAACCGCCGGCTGCAGCGTACCAACCAATGGTGTTCAGCTGCTGCAAGTTCTCCCATTCGTCTTTGGGGCCTTCGTTCATCAGCTGTGTTTCTCGCGCAGTTTCCGTTGTGGAGTACACGATGTACCCTCCGCCCAAGGTCACAGCCGCGCTGCTGAGTGCGACCCAAGTGCGGGCCTTGGCTCGCGCTTTGGCTCGAATCTTGGCTCGGTCCTGCTTGCCCTGCTCGCGAATGGCCTTGCGGGCATTTTTTTGTGCGACCTTCTCGGCTTCGCGCTCGGCGTCAGTCTGAATCCCCAGTGCCTGTTGTCGAAAGGCTTTGAACTCGGCCTTCGTGATGGCGCCGTTCTGCCAGTCGATGCAATGCTGATAGGCCTGCTCACTCCGGCGAATCACGTCCTCCGGTAGGGCTTGAAGTTCCGCCTCTTCGGAAGAGGACCGCTCGACACCGCCCTCCAGTCCAATCCCGAGCTTGGAGACATCGACGTTGACATCGGTCGACTTCGATGTTTCTGTTTTGATCGCGCGCTCGGCTTTGTAGGCCGCGCATTTTTTCTCAGCACGCGTGGCGGCCTGAATGTCGCTTGATCCACAGCAGAACCCGATCAATACGGCAACGAAAAAACGCTGAGTTGAACCCATAGTCACACCCTGATCGCGACTATAGCAGATCCGATTCGTGACGTTCGCGGGTGATCTTGTTCGGTCACGCGGCATGCGGCCTGATGGGGTTGATGCGCGTCGACACTGATGCGTTTGTGAAAGGGCGGTGAGGGTGCCGTGAAGATGTGCGTAGCATGCAGAGCCATTCAAGCGCATTGCTTGCGACTCACGTGACCTTCAATATCGAACCAAGGACCCTCGGCTTCGAAGAACACGGTCTTTTCCTGTTGGACCGTACGACCTCTCTTCGTTCGGCTTTCGCCCGTCCAACCGGCGCCTGATATGGCGCCCCCGGTTGGACTCGAACCAACGACCCTCGGCTTAGAAGGCCGATGCTCTATCCAGCTGAGCTACGGGAGCGTGCAGGGGCCTTAACCGTCGTCAAACGCTTTTGCTGAACTATCGATAAAAACGAGATAAAACGAGGGCGGGGGGATGCCACGGATCCGTAGAGACCAGGGGATTCCATGAAATACGAATCAATCGGACGACTGCTTCGGCGGTCCAGGCGCCGGCGTGGGCTGAGTCAGTTTGAGGTGGCCGAGGCCATGGGCTGCAGCCGTGCGCAGGTGGACAACATCGAGGTCGCCCGCCAACGGGCGCCGATGTACCGCATCGATGCGTTTGCCCGGGCCGTCGGCCTAAAGATGATCGTTCAGATCGTGCCCGCACGAGAAAAGAATGTTCGGATTCGAACCACTCAAGACATGGCAAACCTCCTCGAGTCTGTGTCCGATCTCGATGAAACGGACCTTGAGATGGTGCATCAGTTGGTCGACCTGCTGGGGGTGCTTCCGCTCCAAATTCGAGAGACGCTGCGGGGGGTGATCACGCTGTGGGCCGACCGATACAGCGATCATCGTGTCGAGAACTCAGAGACGGCTTAAGAGCCGAGGAATTGTCGCTGATCAACGTGGATTAATTTACATAATTGCGGATCCGGTCGATGTTCTTGTACAGTGCAGTTCGGACCCGCTAAGGGTGCATTGATGGATGGGGAGAGAGAGTTGCGAATGCGACGGCCATTTGGTGGGGTGAACTGGGGTGTCTTCGCGCTCGCGTGCGCGCTCGCGACGGCGTGCCAAGAAGCCGGCGTGACGAAGTTCAACAACAACCCGGAAGCCAACATCCGAACCCCATCAAACGGTGCAGAGCTGGCTCGCGGCCAAGCCTTTACTGCGGTGGGAACCGTGGACGATGACGACCATGCAACCGAAGACTTGGTGGCATCGTGGTTTGTCGACGGCGAACTGATTTGCGAAGAAACGGTCACGGCGGACGGCGAGACGCAGTGCGACATCACCATTCCCGCGGCCGAAGCGACCATCATCCTCGAAGTGCAAGATCCGATGGGCGCCAGTGGTGAGGACCGAATCGACGTCACCACGATCAACAACAACCGCCCGACGATCACCCTCGAAATGCCCACCGCGGACGAGGCATACTACCGGGACCAGAAGGTTCCGTTTCTCGGGTCCGTGAGCGATCTCGAAGACCCGCCGGGGTCGTTGGTGTTGACGGTCGAGAGCGACATTACTGGCCTCCTCGATGTGGTCCTCCGCGACGATGGGACATTCAGCGGCTCCGTCTTCTTGGACGAAGCCGAGCATGCGATCACCGTCATGGTGGAAGACACCCACGGGGGAACCGCGACCGAGGTGGCGTTTGTGACGGTGGGGGGCTCGAACGCCGACCCCATCTGCAGCATTGTAAGCCCCGAAGATGATTCCGCCGTCGATAGGGGCGAGACGATCGAGTTGGTTGGGCAAATTACCGACGCGGACGTCGGCCCGGAGATGCTGAGCTTGCTGTGGGTCAGCAGCCTTGAAGGTGTCATTTACGAGGGCCCGCCCGATCCCACGGGGAACGCATACATCTTCCTCGAGCCCGGCGAACTCAGCGTGGCGACCCATGTGATCACGCTGCAGGGTGAAGACGAAGCCGGTGGGCGGTGCTCGGATGTGATTCGCCTGACGGTGGGCGAGCCGCCAGAGGTGGTAGTGGAAGAGCCGATCGACGGTGGCGTCTATGGGTTCGGGGAGCCGTTGATGGTGCGCGCGTCGGTCAGCGATGCCGAAGACAGCCCAACGGCCATCGACCTCGCATGGAGCACGCTGGATGATGGTGTGTTCTCAACGCAAGGTGCCGACACCACGGGCACCGTCGAGTTTGCGGTGGACTCGCTGCTTCCGGGCTCGAAATCCATGACGGTGACCGCCACAGACTCGGGCGGACTGTTCACGACCCAGGTGGTCAACTTCGTGATCAACGAACGGGCCTCCGCCCCCGAGGTTCAGATCATCACCACCGAGGGCGGAGACTGCGTCGATACCGAGGTGTTCGCCGCTGATGAAATGAGGGCATGCGTAGCCACGCCCGCGGTCGATCCGGACGGCGATCCGATCACGTACACCTATGCGTGGTACCGCGATGGAGTGTTGGTCGAAGGGGCCGAGGACGTCAGCGTGCCCGCGAGCGAATCGACCCGAGGAGAGATGTGGCGGGTCGATGTGACGCCATGGGACTCGCTTGGACCCGGTTTTCCGGGATCCGACACGGTGACCGTTAAGAATGCAGCACCGGTTGTGATGGATGCGCTGGTGGAACCCGATCCCGCCCGGACGGAAGACACGCTTACCTGTGCGCTCGGGCTGACGATCGACGCAGACGGCGACATCCCGACCTACAGCTATTCGTGGTCGGTCAATGAACTGTCCACCCCGGTGACGGACTCCACGCTGCCAGCGGAATACTTCGTGAGAGACGACGTCGTGACGTGCACGGTTACGCCGTCCGACGCCATCGACACGGGTGAACCGGTGACCTCGGCACCCGCGGTGATTGCAAACTCGCCGCCTCGGGTCGATTCGGTCGGCATCCTCCCTGAGATTGTGTCGACCGGCGACGTGTTGACCTGCAGCTACGAGGGGCTCTACGACCCAGACGGAGTCGACGAGCCCGATGCTTCACGGTTCCGTTGGTATCTGAACGGGGTGTTGATGGAGACCCCGGGATCGGCCTTCGCGGGGGTCTACACCGGTGGGGACATCATCACCTGCGATGTGATTCCGTCGGACGGCATGGACGACGGTGAGGTCGTCAGTGTCAGTGTGACGGTTGACAACACGTCACCCGTGATTGGCAGTGTCACCATCGATCCGGCGACCCCCCGGTCAGAGGATCCCCTCACGTGCGCGTGGGACGGTTGGTTTGACGCAGATGGCGATGCGGATCTTTCGACGGTGCAGTGGTCTGTAAACGGCATCGAAGTCGGTACCGGATCGAGCCTCAGCGGGATCTACACCGGTGGTGACCTCGTGACCTGTTCCGTCACAGCATTTGATGGCACCGTTGAAGGGACCGTCTTGACAACGTCGGTCATCGTGAGCAACACGCCACCCAGCGCAGTTGCGGCGGTTATCTCGCCGAATCCGGCTCCAGTGGGCACACCGTTGACCTGTGCTTCGGAGGGATATGCAGACCCGGATACCGGTGACGAAGACCTCTCGTTGTACGAGTGGCGGGTCAACGGTGTGGTGGTCAGCACGTCGGCGGTGCTTGAGACTGGGTTTGTGGGAATGGACACGGTCTCGTGCGAGCTGACTCCATTTGACGGCAGCAATGCAGGCACGCCGGTGTCGGCAGAGATGACCATCACGAATACACCCCCGAGTGTGGCGTGGGTCATGGTGGGCCCCGATGAGGTGTACGCGGACACCCCCATTAACTGCGTGTGGGACCCGGCCACCGATCCCGATGGCCACTCGCTGTTGGTGACGGCCGAGTGGACGGTGAATGGCGAGGTTGTTGGACACGGCACAACCCTCGATTCGGGCTACGGTGCCGGCGATGAGGTGGCCTGCAATGTCTACGGGAATGACGGGTACGAAGATGGACCCCGAACCTCAGCCAGTGTAGTGGTCTCGAACACGCTGCCCACGATTGATTCGGTTGCCATCGTTCCCGACCCCGCGCGTGCATCGGATACGTTGATGTGCGACTGGTCTGGGTACACCGACATCGATGGAGATCCCGACGCATCGATCGTCAGTTGGTCCATCAATGGCTTGTTCGCAGGTGTGGGTCCCGAGCTCTCGAGCGGATTCCATGGCGGTCAAGTCGTCAGCTGCACCGTCATCCCGTCCGACGGTCGTGACCGGGGCGATGCCATGTCGGCCAGCATCTTGGTCAGCAACTCGGCGCCCACCATTGGTGCCGTGACGGTCAGCCCCGCAGATGCCATTGTGGGCAGTGAGTTGACCTGCAGCTACGCGGGATTCAGTGACCTCGACTACGATGCGGATGAGTCCACCGTTGCCTGGACCATCAACGGTGCGGATGCCGGCGAAGGACCCACGCTCTCGGGCGGGTTTGTCGGGCTGGATACCATCGAGTGCATCGTGACCCCCAACGACGGAGAGGATGCGGGTACCCCCGTGGTCGAGTCCTTCGTCGTCAACAACACCAAACCGTCGGTGACGACTGCCACCATCGAGCCAGCTGCACCGAAGACCGGCGATACGGTGACCTGTACATGGGATGGATACAGCGACGACGATGGCCACGCGGATGCATCGTATGTCGAATGGTACATCAACGGTGAGTTGGCGGTAACAGACTCCAGCATCACCGGAGGCTTCACTTCGGGCGATGACCTTGCGTGCCATGTGATTCCGTTCGATGGAACCGACGCGGGTACGCCGCTGGTCCACTCCGTGACGGTGCAGAACGCAGCACCCAGCATTCTCTCAGCGACGGTCTATCCCCTGACGGCCACGGCAGAGACGGGTCTGACCTGCAGCTGGCTCGGATATCTTGATCTCGAGGGCGAGGAGGATGTCTCCGAAGTCGAATGGTTTGTCAACGGCGAATCGATCGCAACCGGGCCATCGATCAGCTCCGGCTACGTGCATACCGACGAGGTGACATGCGAAGTGACGCCCTACGATGGCATCGACTACGGCGAGCCTCTCTCGGGATCCATCACAATCGACAACACCGCGCCGACCGTAGCCACGGTCACCATCTCGCCCAACCCCGCCTTTCGCACCAACGACCTGACCTGTACATGGGACGGGTACTACGATGTCGATGGTGAGGCGGACCTCAGCATTCCAACATGGATTGTCAACGGAGAAGAGGTCCATACAGGGCCCGTGCTGTCGGCGAACATTGCCGAGGAAGGGCACATTGTTCGGTGTGAGGTGCGCGCCTACGACGGGACTGATGAGGGGAACCTAGCCACGACCTATGTGACGATTTCGGATTCGGTACCGCAGATTGATTCCGTCTCCATCATCCCCGATCCGGCCTACCGGGACAGCATACTGCAGTGTCTCTGGGAGGGCTTCTACGATGCCGACGGGGACCCTGATGCATCGACTGTGTTGTGGCGAAAAGGCTTGAGCGTCCTCGGCACTGATCCAGAGTTGGAGGGGGTATTTGTTCCCGGCGATACGCTGTCGTGCACGGTGACGCCATCGGATGGAGAGCACTCTGGGGATCCGAAGACGGCCTTCGTAACGGTTCAGAATGCGCCTCCGGTTGTGGCCTCGGTGAGCCTCACACCGGACCCGCCCTACGCAACGGATGCTTTGACCTGCGCCCCCGGCTACACATCGGACGCGGATGGCACGACCTCGTTCCTTTATTTGTACCGGTGGTATGTCAACGAGGTTCTGGTTGCGGGGGCCACGACCAGTACGCTCACATCTGCGGATTTCGACAAGAATGATGCGGTGTACTGCGCAGTCGGAGCCAACGACGGTCTCGACACTGGGGACTACATGCCGTCAAACACGGTGAGTGTGCTGAACAGCATCCCAGTGTTGGATGCGGTGAGCATCGAGCCGGTGGGCGCTCGAACCAACGATACGCTCTCCGTCGCATCGGAGTCTTCCGATGAAGACGGCGACGTTGTGTTCAACGATGTCGACTGGTACGTCAACGGCGTGTTGGTATCGAGCCTGCCGACCTTGGATGGGTCCGTGTACTTCAACAAGGGCGATGAAGTGTATGTCGACGTCACACCGAACGACGGCGAAGATGATGGTGCGCAGGTGACCAGCACGACCATCATCATTGAGAACACTCCGCCTACCCCCCCGGAAGGCTCTGTGTCGCCGACCGAGCCGATTACCGGTGTCGACGACATCGTCTGCAGCCTCGAAGGGTTCGCGTCCGATGCTGACGGCGACGCGCTGACCTACACGATCGGGTGGCTGCGAGACGGTGTCGAATGGTCCGGTCCGGTCAGCACGACCACAATTGGCGATGACACGGTTCTGGGCGAGAACCTAAAGTCGTATGAGACATGGACATGCCAACTGTTCGCAAACGACGACGAAGAGGCCGGACTTCCACGAGAAATCTCAATCTCAGTTCAGTCTATTTTTGAGGGCTGGGACACCATTGACATCGGTCTCGAGAACTCGAACATGTTCATCGAAGGCGAGGACAATAAGGATTATTCGGGTCGCGGCGTCGCGTGGGCTGGAGACACCGACGGCGATG
>Ga0160422_10002538_pt1 | contig 11418 bp, 13 predicted proteins | sample Fk160mmetaG_FD_108192 | JGI IMG/M metagenome (GOLD analysis project Ga0160422, IMG submission 108192) | Marine microbial communities from the Central Pacific Ocean - Fk160115 60m metaG | ecosystem: Environmental > Aquatic > Marine > Oceanic > Photic zone | place: The Central Pacific Ocean... | reverse complement strand
TTCATCAGTATTATTAAAAGTAGGATCTACATCAAAAATAACGCCTCTAAAGGATAGAAATTTATGTTTTACAATCTCACCAATTTTAAATTTTGCATCACGTTCCATAAGAATACTCCATAAGATAAAATAATAATTAATTATTAATCTTCAAGATGTTTTTTAAAAATTTTACATTATAAGATAGAAAATTGTAAACTCATCCGATTCTTTTAATTTATTGATAAGGTAGTTGTATAATGAATAAATTTTTGGAAAAATTATTTAGCCCGTCCACAATTAATCAACTGAAAATTCCTAATAGAATAATAATGGCTCCCATAACTAGATCTAAATCACCGAACAGTATACCAGGTGCTTTTATAGATGGTTGATAATCATAGGGAGTTTATGCCTGGGGCTGGTAAAATTTTAAATAGAGTCCATTTAGAAATTAAAGAGGGCTTTGTTAAGCATTCTTATGAACTCGATAAAAAATTTACAAATAGACGTGATTTTATTATGGGTGGATTTATATCAACAATGCTAGATGGATTATGTGGTCATGCTCTTCATACGTTACATGATAAGGACCATGTAACTTTAGAGTTAAAAACAATTTTTTTGTCACCAGCCAAAGTAGGAAAATTTATTGGTGAGGGAAAGGTTGTTAAAATTGGAAGAAGTGTTGGTTTTTCTGAGGCAACTATATGGGATGCCTCTAATAATGAAATTGCAAGGGCTTCAGCTACATTTAAAATTTTTAATTACTAAAAAAGATTTTTCTAGTGGCGGAGGGGGAGGGATTCGAACCCCCGAGACGGTTGCCCGCCTGCCGGTTTTCAAGACCGGTGCCTTCAACCACTCGGCCACCCCTCCGCAGGGTCTTCTAAACTGTATGTATTTATATTTTTTCCAAAAAGTCTAATAAAATTTCATTTACTTTATCCGGTGCTTCTTGTTGTGTCCAATGTCCTACATTCTTAATAATTTCTTTTTTTCTTAAATCGTTGTAATTATCACCAATAGATTCGAAAAAATTTACATTAGGTACAAAAAAATTAACTGGATCTAAGTCGCCTGTAATAAAACATGCAGGTTTTTCAATTTTATTAAGAGATAAATCTTTGAGTTCTTTCCAGTCTAAATCCATACATCTATATCTATTTAGAGGGCCTGTCATTCCACTATTTTCAAATTCTTTTATAAAATAGTTAAGATCATCTTGGGAAAGCCAATTAGGAAGACTTCTTGGAAGATCCTCATATTTAAGAAAAGATGAATTTTTATCTTTTTTCTTTAACTCTCCTTTTGACGCTAACTCTATCCTTTTTTTCATACCTTTATAATTAGAATTACAATAAATTTGTCTTAAAGATTTACTTAAATCGTATTCAAGCTCTTTTTCAGCTAAACCATATTTTTGAAAATAAAGGATATAGAAAAAATCGTTTCCATATATTTGTTTGAATATTTCTGTTGGGGGGATATCAAAAAAAGGATTAAAAGGAACCGATAATCCTGACACCGAAATTATTCTCTCTGGGAATAGTAAGGAGGTATACCAGCTAATAGGAGCACCCCAATCATGACCAACTATATGAGCATCTTCCTCGCCTAAGAAATCTAAAACATTAATAATATCTTTTGTGATTTCTTTTAATGAGTATTTTTTAATTTCTTTTGGTTTACTGGATCTTCCATATCCACGAATATCAGGAATTATCACCTTGTAACCAGCGTTTTTAAATGGCTCTATTTGGTTTCTCCAGCTATACCAACTTTCTGGCCAGCCATGAACAAAAATTACTGGTTTACCAATTCCTTCAATAAGAGTGTTAATTTTAATATTATTTGTTTTTATAAGCTCGAAATTTCTATTCATAAAATACCTCTTACTGGCATTCTAAATATTCTGATAGTTTTGTGAATACCGAATCTTGTTATCATAAAAATTATGGATAAATTTAAATATATTTCTTTAATTTTTTTGTTAATTATTTCCTCATGCGCTTCTTCGAATAAAGATTTTTCAATTAAAAAATCTCCTTTTTCTGGTGGAGAGTATAAAGTAGGAAAACCATATCAAATTGAAGGTAAAATATATTATCCAAAAGAAAGTTTTGATTATTTAGAGAGCGGAGTTGCTTCATGGTATGGGCCAAATTTTGATGGAAAAAGAACTGCAAATGGAGAGATTTTTAATATGAACTTATTAACAGCCGCTCATAAAACCCTTCAATTACCATCTTTAGTAAAAGTGACAAATATTGAAAATAACAAGTCTTTAATTCTTAGAGTTAATGATAGAGGGCCTTTTGTAAAAAATAGAATTATTGATGTCTCAAAAAAAGCAGCATCAATTCTTGGCTTCCAAAAACATGGTACAGCAAATGTAGTTGTTGAATATTATGGAAGAGCAAAAATTTATGATAAAGATGGAAAAATTATTAAACAGAAAAAGAAAACTAGTAAAGAAAAGGATAAAAGATCGCTTTATATAAGAATAGGAGTGTTTTCTGATACTAATAATGTAGAAAAAATTAAATCACGGTTAAAAAATTTTGGTAATATTAAAACAAATCAAAGTCAATCAGGTTATAAATTGCTTCTAGGACCATTTGCAAATAAAAATTATACAGAACGTGTATTAAGTAACCTTAAAGAGAGAGGTTTTAAAGATGCGATTATTGAAAATATTAATTAATTTTTTAAGACAAATTGCCTCCAGAAAACTAAAAATATTGATTATTATACTTATTTTCTCTCCTAATTTTGTTCATTCTTTCAAATCCGATGCTGAATACGCTCTTCTTATTGAGTATGAGACAGATCAAGTTTTATATGAAAAAAATTCAAGAAAAAGAATTTTCCCCGCCTCCATGTCAAAATTAATGACTTTGTATATTTTATTTGATTATTTAGATAAAAATATAATTTCACTGGATGAAAAAATCTTTATTTCTGAAAATGCATGGAGAAAAGGTGGAGCAGTCTCAGATTCTTCAACAATGTTTGCAGAAGTCTCTTCTTATATATCGATTGAAAATATTATTAAAGGAATTGTAATTCAATCAGGAAATGACGCTTGTATTGCCATTTCTGAGGCCATTTCTGGATCTGAAGAAATATTTTCTGATGAAATGAATTCTTACGCAAAAAAACTAGGCATGAATGATTCAAATTTTGTAAACTCTACCGGCCTTCATAATGATAATCATTATTCTAGCCCTTTAGATATGACTATTCTTGCAAAATCATTGATAAAAGATTTTCCAAATTTTTATCATTATTTTTCTGAAAAAAGTTTTACTTGGAATGGTATTTTTCAACCTAATAGAAATAATTTATTAGGTAATAATTTAGGCATTGATGGATTAAAAACAGGCAAAACAAGTCAGTCAGGGTACAGTATGGTCGTATCATCAAAAAAAGAAAATATAAGGCTTATAGGTATAGTTAGCGGTTTATCTTCTAGAGATAGTCGGACATTGGAGATGAAAAAGTTAATAAACTACGGCCAAAAGAGTTTCAGGAAATATAAATTGTTTTCAAACAGCGATATTATAAAAAAAGTTAAAGTTTGGGATGGTAAAAAAAATAATCTTAATATGATAATTTCTGAGGATATAAATTTGTTACTTAATATAAGAGAAAAAAGAAATTTAAATGCTAAAATTATGTTTAATGAACCAATAATTGCTCCAATAAAAAAAGATCAAGTCATTGGAAAGTTAATTTTGTTTAATGATAAAGTAGAAATTATGAACTCTAACCTTATTTCAGGAGAAGATGTTGAAAGAAAAAATATTTTTGGAAGGACAATTCAAAAAATAGGATATTTAATTAATTAGTTATGGTAAGTCAATTTATTACATTTGAAGGTGGCGAAGGCTCTGGAAAGTCATCACAAATAAACCTTTTAAAATCAAAATTAATTAAAAAGGGTATTGATGTAGTATGTACTCGAGAACCAGGTGGTACTCCGTCTGCAGAAATTTTAAGAGAATTAGTTACAACTGGCGAGGTTAATAAATGGGAGCCTATGACTGAAGCTTTAATAATGTTTGCATCAAGGCATGAACATACTAAAAATTTAATAATCCCATCTCTTGAGAATGGTAAGTGGGTTCTTTGTGATAGATTTTATCATTCTACATACGCGTATCAAGGTTTAGGACATGGATTGGGTCTTGAAGCAATGGAAGCTTTAAAAAAGATATCCATTGGTGAAATTGAACCTGACTTGGTTATCTTTTTGGATATTGATCCAATGGAAGGAATAAAGAGAACTATGAGTAGAGGCACAAACGAGGATAGATTTGAAAAAATGGATATTAGCTTTCATACAAAACTTAGGAATGCTTTTTTAGATTTTTCTAAAACTTCTTCTGAGAAATTTATTGTTATAAATGCAAGCCAAGAAATTAATAAAATATCAGATATTATTTTTGAGGAAATTGAAAAGAGATTTAAGATCTAAAATGAATGACAATATAGAATATATTATTAAACCTCGTTCTAATTATTCAGTCAAGGGTCATAAAGATAATATAAGTTATCTTACAAATTCATTTTTAAAAAATTCTCTTCATCATGCGTATATTTTTTCAGGTGATAAAGGTGTTGGAAAAGCTACTTTTGCTTATGCATTCTCAAGAAAATTACTAACCAATGATAAAACAAAGGATTTTGACACTTTTAATAATAACAAAATAAATAAACTTATAGAGGCTAACTCACACCCTGATCTTTTGGTAATTGAGCCTGAAGAACATAATAAGAAATCTTTCATTTCTATTGAACAAATAAGAAAGTGTTCTCAATTTTTTTCGCAAACATCATCAATGAGTAAATGGCGAATTTGCATATTAGACTCGATAGATTTAATTGATATTTCTTCAACAAATACAATTCTAAAAATTTTAGAGGAACCACCCTCAAATTGTTTGTTTTTAATAATTTCTCATAATATTGGAATGGTTTTAGATACCATAAAGTCTAGGTGCTTGGAGTTAAGGTTTCAAAATTTAAGTGATGAAATTATGATTGATAAGATTAAATTATTAAAACCTAACATTTTGAAAAATGAATTAGATAACTTAATCATTAACGCAAACGGTAGTTTTGGAAGGTTAGAAAATTTAATTCATTCGGACTCTTTAAAAATATCTAATGTAATTAATGATATTCTTGAAAAAGGAGAGTTAAGTGAGAGTATTTACGATTTTTCTGATTTTATTTTACAAGATGGAATAGGTATAAATAAATTTGATATTTTTATTGAAATTTTAAATTTCAAATTAAATTCTTATATTAAAGAAAAAGCAATTAATAATAAAAATTTTAGGATTAATAATAATAGAATTTTTAGCATTAGAGATAGTATTTTAGATATAATTAGCCAAGAGAGAGTTTATAAATTAAACAGAAAACAAACAATTCTGAGTATTATTTCAAATTTAAAAAAAATAACAAAATTACAAAAGTATTAAGATGGAAAATTTTTTTATAAGCACAGCTATTTCATATACAAATGGACCACCACACATGGGTCACGCATATGAGGTAATTGCCGCAGATGTTATAGCTAGATTTAATAGATTGAGGGGTAAAAAAGTTTTTTTTCTAACTGGCACTGATGAGCATGGTCTTAAAGTTCAGCAAAAAGCTGAAAATTTAAATATTTCACCAGAAAAGCTTGCTTATGATATGTCTCAAAATTTTATAAAAATGTCGAAAGAGCTTAATTGCTCAAATGATGATTTTATAAGAACATCTGAAGAAAGGCATAAAAATGCTGTAAGAGATATTTGGCAAAGAATGGAGAAAAACGGTGACATTTATTTAGGAAAGTATTCTGGTTGGTATTCTATTGTTGATGAAGCTTTTTATCAGGAGGGTGAGCTTAAGAAAAATGAAAAAGATGAGTATGTATCACCAAACAATAATGCTGTTGAATGGGTAGATGAAAATAGCTATTTTTTTAAATTATCAAATTATGAAGATAAATTATTAAATTTATATGAAGAAAATGAATTTTTCATTCAGCCTAAAAGCAGAATTAATGAAATTAGAAACTTTGTTAAAAATGGTCTAAATGATATATCAATTTCCAGAAAAGGTTTGGAGTGGGGTATTAAAGTTCCAAATGATCCAGAGCACTCTATTTATGTTTGGGTAGATGCTTTAACTAATTATATATCTGCTTTGAATTGGCCCAATGAAAATGATGACAGGTTTAAAAGTTTTTGGCCTGCTGATTTGCACTTAATTGGAAAAGATATTACTCGCTTTCATGCTGTTTATTGGCCTGCTTTTTTATTGTCTGCAGGAATAGAAATTCCAAAAAAGATTTTTGCGCACGGCTTTATTCTTAATAAAGGCGAGAAAATGTCTAAAAGTCTTGGCAATATTGAAGATCCAATGGAATTAGTTGATACATTTGGAGTTGATCAATTAAGATATTTTTTAATGCGAGAGGCTGTTTTTGGGAAAGATGGTAATTATAGTGATGAACTTTTGATCAATAGAGTTAATTCTGATTTATCAAATGATTTAGGAAACCTCTCGCAAAGATGCCTTAGTATGGTTAAAAAGCATTGTAATAGTAGGGTTCCTGAAAAAAATAATTTGAGCAATATTGATCTAGAGCTTTTAAATTTCCCAGAAAATAAAATTAATAAAATATTTGAGATGATGGATAAGTTCGAGATAAATTCTTATATTGAAGAAGTTTTTAATATTGTTTCTCTAACTAATAAATATTTTTCTGATCAAAAACCTTGGGAGCTTAGAAATATTGATGTTGTTAGAATGCATTCTGTTTTATGGGTAACGGTTGAAATGATTAGAAAAATTTCAATAATGCTTCAACCTGTTATGCCAGAATCCTGTAAAAAATTATTAGATCTTTTATGTATTAAAGATGATGAGAGAACTCTAAGCTTTATTAGTGATGAATTTGCTCTAATCCCTGGAAAATCTGTTGAAGAGCCAATGATAATTTTTCCTAAAATAGAATATAAAAATTAGAACTATTTAGTGACATCAATATTTATAAGTTGTATTAAAGCAACTATATTTATTAGAAAGGGGAGTTTATGGATAAATTTTTAGTCATTGATTTGGATATGGATATTAGAACAGCTAGATCACATTTTGAAAAAAAATATATACTTGCTCAAATTAAAAAATTTAACGGCAATATATCAAAAACTGCCGATTTTATAGGCATGGATAGAACTGCTCTTCATAGAAAAATGAAAGATCTAAATATTATGCCAAATGAACGTTATAGGAATATTATAGGATATTAATCGCTGAGAAAATTATGCAAATATTAATCTGTGGAGCGGGAAAGAGCGGTGCATCTATTGCTGAGAAGTTATCCTCATTAGGTAATGAGGTAACAATAATTGACTCTTCACCAAATTTAGTAAGAAAGTTAACTAATAAACTTGATATTAGAGGTGTTGTGGGTCATGGAGCACATCCTGATATATTAGAAAAGGCTGGAGCTAAAGATGCAGATATGATGATAGCTATTACATCATCAGATGAAGTAAATATGCTCGCTTGTCAGATAGGACATTCAATTTTTGAAGTTCCAAAAAGAATTGCCAGAATAAGGGATAAGTCTTATCTCGACCCGTCTCACCAAGACTTATTTACCAGTGATAAATTACCCGTAAGTGTAATTATTTCACCTGAAAATGAAGTAGCTAAAAATGTATTAAGAAGATTAGAAATACCTGGGGCAATTGAAAATATTCCTTTTGTAAATGCTTCATTAAAATTTCTTGGAATAAAAATTGATGAAAATTGTCCAATTATTGAAACAGAAATTTCAGATTTAACTAATTTATTTCCTGATCTAAAAACAGTAATTGTTGGATTGCAGAGGGGTAATGAAATGATTATTCCAAAATCGAATGAGAAATTAATAGTAGGAGATATAGCGTATTTAGTTTGTCCCTCAGAACTATCAAGAAGAGCAGTTTCCATTTTTGGTCACCCTGAAAAAGAAGCAAGAAAAGTTGTTTTGGTTGGAGGAGGATCTGTTGGCAGTGAGGTTGCATCATTAATTAATACAATGGCCGAAAAGATCAAATTAACCGTAATTGAAAATAATGAAGATAATGCTTCAATTTTATCTGATAAATTTAATGATATTAAGGTTTTAAATGGATCTGGCACTGATCGAGAAATTTTATACGAGGCAGATATAGAAAATACTGAAACATTGGTTTCATTAACGGATAGTGACGAGGTAAATTTCCTTTCAGCAGCTTTTTCATCTAGTGAAGGATGTAAAAAATCTCTTGCTCTTTTAAATACATCTGACTTTCAATCATTAATTATGTCTTTAAAAATTGGAGAATTTATTGATCCAAAGGCTATTACAATTTCCTCAATTTTAAGACATGTTAGAAAGGGTCATATTAAGAGGCTTTATTCATTAATAAATGGTGATGCAGAAGTTATAGAAGGCGAGGTATCATCTTCGTCAGAATTGATAGGGCCAACTATTGAAGAATTAAAATTAGATCCTGGTTTAAGAATAGGCGGAATAATTAGAAAAGATAAGTTTGTGATGCCAACAGGAGATACTTTAATCAAAGAGGGTGATAGTATAGTAATTTTTTCCAAACCGCATTGTATTCATATGGTTGAGCAGTTTTTTAGAATTAGTCCCGATTATTATTAATAAAATTTAGGGTTGCAATAAATAAGTAAATCATATTAATTTGGTTAATATTAATGACAAATAATCTGTCATGATAGTTTTACGATTTTGACTAGGTAAGGAGGGGTCCTTTCAAAATTTTAACATAACAAAGTGAGATATTTAATGTTAAAAGAAGCAGTCGAAACCTCAGATGAAAAGCTTTCAAACGATATAGAAACTGATTTTATTAACTATGCTATTAAGAATTCAAAAGCACTAACAGTTTTCCTTGTAAATGGTATAAAGTTAGAGGGTAGTATTATTGCCATGGGAAAAAATAGTTTTTTATTAAAAAGAGATGATAATATTCAATTAGTTTATAAACACTCAATTTCAACAATTCTTCCGCTGGATTCCTCTAATTTTATTGATTAATTTTTTTCTTCGTTTTTAATCCTAATCCAATTTTCCTCGATTTCATTAATTGTGTATTTTTTGTTATTTTTGTTATTAAAAACATGTGGGTTTCTTCTAATCATTTTTTTATTTATTGATGTTATAACATCATTAATATCAAATTTATTTTCGTCACTTTTAATTTGTGAATGAAATATTACTTGAAATAACAAGTCACCCAACTCCTCACAAAGATCAGAACTATCACCTTCTTTTATTGCCTTAATGACCTCGTTTGCCTCCTCAATTGAATATTTTGCTATACTTTCAGAGGTTTGAGAATTGCACCATAGACAACCATTCTTTTTATCTCTTAATTTTTCTACAATTTTAATTAAATTTAAAAAATTATTAATAATTTCATTTTCTTTTTTCATTGAAATATCGCTATTTTGTCTATTTTTAGTAAAATGTCATGATTTTAGTTTTTAAGTTTATATCTTTAGTCTTAGTAACATATTAAGGGGCTATCTTCTTTTTTAAATATCTCGAAGCATGAAATGATGATGGATTTTCTAACCAGCCCTCAATATCTTCTTGAACAAGATGTCTACTAATTCCAAACAATATTGGAGCCAATGGCATATCATTCATAAGTATTACTTCAGCTTGTTTTAAAATTTTTGATCTTTCTAAAACATTAATTTCATTTTTTGCTTTTGACATTAAATTATCAAAAATATTATTTGAATATCTTCCATAATTTAATCCAATAGATGATGTCTCGAATAGAAATAAAAAATTTGAAGCATCATTAAAATCAGCTATCCAACCAGCATCGCCAACTTGAAAATCTCCTGTTCTAAGATAATTGTATAAAACTTTTGGCTCAGAGGCCTCAAGGCTGACAGAAATATTAGCTTTGCTTAGCATTGATTGAATTGCAACCATATATTTTTTTTGATCTCCACCACTTCTGTATTTAAGAGTAAATCTAAGAGGATTATTTTTTGAATAGCCTTTATTAGAGAGAATATCTTTTGCTACTTTATATCTTTCATCTTGAGATAAATTTTGTTCTTCAATAATATTTGAGAATTCATAATTGGCAATTCCTTTGGGAACTAGCGACCAAGCAATTGTTTCATTGAAGTTTCTTATTTTATTTACAATAACATCTCTATCAATTGATAATGAAACTGCTCTTCTAATATCTTTGTCATTAAAAGGTGATGTTTTAGAATTAAATACTAGATATGAAATCACCCTAATATTATCATGTTTAATATTTTTAGGCATATTTTTCTTTAACCATTGAGATTTGTTTTCAGGGTAACCATTATTGGTATCTAGTTCGCCAGCTCTAAATTTTCTTAAAGCAGCCTCATTATCGTCAATTGGATAAAAAATGACCTCATCAAACCAGACATTTTTATCATCGTAAAATAAATTGTTTCTTTTTAAGTGAATATTATCGTGAGGTCTCCAATTAAATAAGGTATATGGTCCATTAGTTTGTATATTTTTGGGTTTAATCCAATCTTTTCCAAATTTATTCAAAATATGCCTAGGTATTGGATAAGTTGTGTAATGAGTAAGAAGTTCTATAAGATATGGGGCAGGATAATTTAAAATTATTTCTAATTCATAGTCATTTATTGCTCTGACTCCTAACGAATTAATATCTAATTTCCCTGTATTAATTTCTTTTGCATTTTTAATTAAATATAACAGTGATGCATATTGAGACGCTGTCTCTGGGTTCATAACCCTTCTAAAACCCTCAGCATAGTCATGCGCAGTAACTTTTTCGCCATCAGACCAGAAATGATCTTTTCTAAGATAAAAGTTATACTTAAGACCATCTTTAGATTTTTTATAATCTATAGCTGAACCATTTATTGGCTCTCCATACTCATCTTTAGTGTAAAGACCAATAAAAAGATCATTAATAACATTCCCCTCCCAGGACCCTGTGGCTAAATGGGGATCTAGAGTATCTGGTTCGGCTCCATTACCCCTGTATAAGGTTTTATTATTTTCAGCATTTAAACTAGAAAAAATAATTAATAGTATTATAAAAAAAGCAAAATAACTCAATCTTTTAAAATTTTTAATCATTTATTTATCCTCATTCATTTTATAATTATTTTTCTTTACTAATTGTCAAAGAAATACGAATTATTTTTTACTTACTAGATCTTAATTTATTTAAAAAAGTCTTTTCTATAGATGTTGCTAACAATAGAGCAGATAAAGCCAAGCAAATTGATATAATCCCTAGCCTTAAAATTTCATTATTATTATCCGAGGTTTCTATTAATAACCATAGTGCTAGAGGTAAAGTTTGAGTTTCTCCTGGAATATTTCCA
>Ga0160422_10002537_pt1 | contig 11418 bp, 10 predicted proteins | sample Fk160mmetaG_FD_108192 | JGI IMG/M metagenome (GOLD analysis project Ga0160422, IMG submission 108192) | Marine microbial communities from the Central Pacific Ocean - Fk160115 60m metaG | ecosystem: Environmental > Aquatic > Marine > Oceanic > Photic zone | place: The Central Pacific Ocean... | reverse complement strand
TCAACATTTAATACCATTTTATTTTCATTTAATGTATTAATTACTGATGTAAATCTTGAATCACCTGATTCAATTACATTTTTGATGGAATATTTATTAAGTATTAATTTAGATTCATTGTCTTGAACAAAAAAGAAGTCTATCATCTTAAGTCTATTCAAAAACCATTGGCCAAAAATTCTAAAGTAAAAACTAGACTCTGTAAACTTGGAAGAAATTGAGTAAATAATTGAGTTATTTCTTTTTAATTCAAATATGTAATTTGACCATATATCATTTTTAATAAATACTGCTATAATTGGATTTACATACTTTACAAACTTTTTTGAATTTTTTGAAGAATCAATTGGCAAATAAGTTATAAAGTCTGCATACTTATAATCTTTAATATTCTCATAACCTGACGGAGAAAAAAATGTAACAAGTATATTTACATTAGAGAATTTTAACTTTAATTCTTCAATTAATGGTCTGGCTATTTCAAACTCTCCTAGCGATGAAACATGAAACCAAATATTCTTTTTATTTGGATTAACCTGTTCCTTTAAAACTCTAAAGGTATTTTTTCTCCCTTTATGAAATAGATTTATTTTTTTTGAAAATAATTTTAAGGGTATACTTAAAGCATTAATAGTAATTATAAATATTTCATAAATAATTTTCACAGCTTCCTTTTTTCCAAAAATACTTTTTTAATTTTGTTTTAAATGAAAAAAATCAATATGGTTGACCTTAACGGTCAATACAGAAAAATTAGATGGCAGGTAAACAGAGAGATTAAAAAAGTAATTAAATCCTCATATTTTATAAATGGCCCTTCGGTTAAAGAATTTCAATCCAACCTTGAGAATTATTTAGGTGTAAGACATGTAATACCTTGTGCAAACGGAACAGATGCTCTCCAAGTTGCACTCATGTCTCTTGACCTTAAAAGTGGGGATGAAGTAATCACTACAAACTTCTCTTTTGCTTCTACAATTGAAGTGATACTCCTCCTCGGATTAAAGCCTGTTATTGTGGATATTGATCCAAAGACATTTAATATAGATACAAGTTTGATACAAGATAAAATAAATGACAAAACTAAGGCTATAATTCCAGTCCACCTGTTTGGACAGACTTGTAATATGGAGGAGATAATTGAAATAGCAAATAAAAAAAACTTGTTTGTAATTGAGGATAATGCTCAAGCTCTTGGTTCTAAATATAAATTTTCAAATTCTGAAAAACAGTTCGCAGGAACAATTGGAGATATTTCAACTACATCATTTTTTCCATCCAAAAATCTAGGTTGTTATGGTGATGGAGGTGCAATAATGACAAATTCAGACAATTTTGCATACAAGTTAAGGGGATTAGTTAATCACGGAATGTATGAAAGATACTATCATGACGAAGTAGGTGTAAACTCCAGGCTCGATTCTATTCAAGCTGCAATTTTAAATGTAAAACTAAAATATCTGGATAAGTATAATAATAGTAGGCGAGAGTCTGCCAAATTATATAATGAAGCATTTGATAAAGTTGATTTCGTTGAAACTCCATTTGTAGAGTCTGACTCAGATACCCATGTTTACCACCAATATACTTTAAAAGTAAAAGACGGAAAAAGAGATGACCTAGCAGAGCATCTCTCAAAGAATAATATCCCCTTTGGAATATATTATCCTTTAGGTTTTCATGAGCAAAAAGCGTATAGACAACAATTTACATCTAATAACGATTTTCCTGTAACTAACAAAGTGAAAAATGAGGTTATTTCATTACCTATGCATACAGAATTATCAAAGAGTCAAATTAAGTACATAACAAACACAATTTCTAGTTTTTTTGAATAATTAATCATTTCATTTACTTTAGTAAAAAACTAAAAATGAAAAAAATATTCTTTGTAATATTTACTTCCTCAATTTTTGCTCAAGATATTTACATCCACGCAGGTAAAATTTACGACACAAATTCTGGAAAATTATTATCAGACAAAACAATCATTATTTCAGAAAACATTATTAATTCAATTGAAGATGGTTATATTCAAGCAAATGATGATAGCATTGAAACATATGATTTAAAGTCTAAAGTTGTTATGCCAGGATTGATTGATTTTCATGTTCACATGGAGAGTCAATCAGGAGGACAAGATAGGTATGTAAGAAGATTCCAAGAGAGTAAAGCAGATGTTGCTTTTAGGTCAACTGTTGTTGCAAAAAAGACATTACTTGCGGGCTTCACAACTGTTAGAGATGTTGGGGGGTCTGGAGTAAATATATCGTTAAGGAATGCAATTAATAGTGGAGTAGTAGATGGTCCTCGAATTTTTACGTCAGGTAAAACAATAGCTACAACTGGAGGTCACGGTGACCCTACAAATGGTTACAGAGAAGACTTAATTGATGATCCAGGACCGAAAGAGGGAGTTGTAAACTCAATCAGTGAAGCAAGAAAGGCCGTAAGATACAGATATAAGAATGGAGCTGATTTAATAAAAATAACTGCAACTGGGGGAGTTATGAGCTTAGCAAAAAATGGACAAAATCCACAATTTAGTGAAGAAGTAATTAGAGCAATTGTCCAGACCGCTGATGATTATGGTATGCATGTTGCAGCTCATGCTCATGGAGATGAAGGAATGTATAGAGCAGTTAAGGCTGGAGTAACTACAATTGAACATGGATCTATAATGGCTGATAGGACAATGAAACTTATGAAAAACAAACAGGCTTATCTGGTTCCTACAATAAGTGCTGGGGAACATGTAGCAAAAATGGCAAAAATACCTGGATATTATCCAGATATAATTATTCCAAAAGCTCTTGAGGTTGGTGTTCAAAATAAAGCAACAACCAAGAAAGCATATAAAATGGGTGTTCCTATAGCATTTGGAACAGATGCAGGTGTTTTTCCACATGGTGATAATGCAGGTGAATTTTTATACATGGAAGAAATTGGTATTCCTGCAGAATTTTCAATAAGGTCTGCAACTATAATAAATGCTAAATTGTTAAAAATGGAGAACCTTCTAGGTCAACTAAAAGAAGGATTTTATGCGGATATAATAGCTGTTAATGAGAATCCATTAGATAATATTGCAACACTTGAGAATGTAATATTTGTAATGAAAGATGGTAAAGTTTATAAAAAATAATTTTAAATCTTTGATACTGTAACTTCTGAATTTATTTTCTTTATCAAACCTTGAAGGATATTTCCAGGTCCAACCTCAATAAAATTAGTGATACCGTCATCTATCATCTTATTAACACTTTGTGTCCAAAGAACTGCACCTGTCAACTGACTTAATAGATTCACCTTGATTATTTTAGGGTCTCTTGTTGGCCTAGCACTAAAGTTTTGATAAATGTTACAAATTGGTGTTCTAAATTCAGTCTGATCAATTCCAAGTTTCAATTCCTTCTTTGCAGATTCCATTAACTCAGAATGAAAAGCGCCACTAACCGGTAATATTAATGCTCTTTTGGCCCCTTTCCCTTTTAATATTTGGCAAGCCTTTTCAACAGCATTATATTCTCCAGAAATTACCAATTGACCAGGGCAATTATAGTTGGCAGGCTTAACAATTTCAACAATTTCATCACAGACATCTTCAACAGTTTTATTTTCTAAGCCTAAAATTGCTGCCATTGCTCCATTAGTATTTTGACATGCCTCTTGCATAGCATTTGCTCTGATTGATACTAATTTTAGACCATCCTCAAAACTAATTGACTCAGAGTATACAAGAGCAGAAAATTCACCTAGGGAATGCCCTGCACATCCCTGAGGATTAAACTTTTTTGAAGTTAATGCTGATATAACAGAATGAATAAAAATTGCAGGCTGAGTTACTTTAGTCTGAAGAAGATCTTCAGGTGAACCCTCAAACATTAAGTCTGTTATTTTAAAGCCTAAAATATCATTTGATTTGTTAAATAAGTCTCTTGACTCAATTATGTTATCGTATATTTCCTTACCCATTCCTGGTTTTTGGGATCCTTGACCAGGAAAAACAAATGCTTTCATATTATTTTTTTGTATATGTTAAAAAAGAATATTTTAGTTTAATCTCATTATCAAGATAATTTACCTCTTCATCTACAAGATTAAACTTGTCCATGGGAATATCAGGAAAAAAAGCGTCTCCTTTATAATCTTTAAAAACTCTTGTTAATTCTATCTTATCTACTATGTTAATTGTTTGAGAGTATATTTCCCCTCCACCTATTATAAATGGTTGTGAATCGCCTTTACATAAATTTATAGCATCCTTGATATTACTGGTCACCTCAACTCCGTGTGAGGAATAATTTTTGTTCCTTGTAACAATAATATTCCTTCTTTTTGGTAATGGATTAGGTAAAGACTCAAAAGTTTTTCTTCCCATAATAACTGAATGACCTTGGGTCAACTCTTTAAACCTTTTTAGATCATTTGGAATATTCCAAATCAACTGGTTTTCAAATCCAATGACATTATTGGTTGAAGCTGCCGCAATAATTGTAAGTTCACTTTTAATCATAGTTAGACAGAAATCTTACCCTTAATTGATGGATGTGAATTGTAATCTAATATTTCAATATCTTCATATTTAAAGTCCTCAATTTTTTTAACAATTGGATTAAGTTTTAGTTTAGGCAACTTCATTGGTTCTCTTGTTAATTGAAGATCAACTTGCTTAAGGTGATTTAAATAAATATGAGTGTCTCCAAATGTATGGATAAAATCTCCTACCTCATATTCGCACACCTGAGCTACCATATGAGTTAGGAGAGCGTAGGAAGCAATATTAAAGGGAACACCTAAAAATACATCAGCACTCCTTTGATACATTTGACAGGAGAGTTTGTTATCAGATACATAAAATTGAAAAAATGCATGACATGGGGGTAATGCTGCCTTGCCATTTTTAACGTTTTCGCTAAATGACTTTGAACTATCAGGAATAATATTTGGATTCCAAGCTGTTACTATCATCCTTCGACTTGACGGATTAGTTTTAAGGGACTGAATTACACCTTGTAATTGGTCTATGCCGTCAGAATTCCAATTTCTCCACTGATGCCCATATATCGGACCGAGATTTCCGTTACTGTCAGCCCATTCATCCCATATCGTCACATTGTTATCTCTCAGATATTTTATGTTTGTTTCGCCATTTATAAACCATATTAACTCATGTATTATTGATCTTAAGTGTAACTTCTTGGTAGTAACAAGGGGGAATCCTTCTTCCAGGTTAAATCTCATTTGATACCCAAACACGCTGATTGTCCCCGTACCTGTTCTGTCTTCTTTTTTCACCCCTTTTTCTTTTATATATTGGAGAAGATCTAAATATTGTTTCATTATACCTTTTTTCTTAAATCTAATTCATCTCTGAGCTTCGCTGCTAATTCATAATCTTCATTTTGAATACTTTTTTCTAGCATCTTTTTAATATTTCGGGTTGATACCTTCTTAATATCTTTTGATTTTTTAGTAATATTATCAGGTTTGCTAATTTGCTCATTGTTAAAAAAGTTCTCATCAGCAATATTTATATCCTCAGAATATTTTTTATCATCTTCAAACCCTGCTTGAGTTAGGATTTCTTTAGTTACAAAGATGGGTGCATTAAATCTAATTGATAGAGCAATTGCATCAGATGTTCTTGAATCAACTTTTACTACTTCATTATCTTTCTCACAAACTATATTTGAATAGAAAACACCTTCACTCAGTTTGTGAATAATTATGTGGTTTAGGCTAATGTTAAACTTTTCAGCAAACCCTTTAAATAATTCATGTGTAAGCGGTCTAGAGGTCTTAATCTTCTTTTCTAGGGCTATTGCAATTGATTGAGCTTCGTAGCCTCCAATAACAATGGGTAGTTTTTTATTGCCATTTACTTCATCTAGGATAATTGCAAATGCTCCTGAAGTGCTATCGCTATAAGAAATTCCATGAATTTTTAACTCTACCAATTCCATGTAAAATTTTAATTAACAAATTAATTAAATAAAATTTAAATCTCATTAATGAACAATAGGAAATATTTTTTTTATGATTAAATTCGCATAAAATTATTGTAAATGAGAACAGTTCAATTTAGAGAAGCCATATGCGAGGCTATGTCAGAGGAAATGAGAAGAGACGAAACAGTTTATCTCATGGGTGAAGAAGTTGCTGAGTATAATGGTGCATATAAAGCATCTAAAGGAATGCTAGATGAATTTGGAGAATTAAGAGTAATTGATACACCAATTTCAGAAGCAGGTTTTTCAGGTGTTGGGGTTGGATCTACAATGGTTGGCGCTAGACCTATTATTGAGTTCATGACATTTAACTTTTCTCTTGTTGGAATAGACCAAATAATTAACAATGCTGCAAAAATAAGGCAAATGTCTGGAGGTCAATTTCCATGTCCAATTGTTTTTAGAGGCCCAACAGCTTCTGCTGGACAACTTGGTGCAACTCACTCTCAAGCTTTTGAAAGTTGGTTTGCTAATTGTCCAGGTCTAAAAGTAATTGTACCATCTAATCCTTATGATGCAAAAGGTCTTTTGAAGTCAGCGATAAGAGATGATGACCCTGTAATTTTTATGGAATCAGAGCAGATGTATGGAGACAAAGGGGAAATACCTGAAGGGGAATACACACTTCCAATAGGTGTTGCAGATATTAAAAGAAGAGGAAAAGATGTTACAATAGTTTCATTTGGAAAAATAATAAAGGAAGCATATCAAGCCGCTGATATACTAGAGAACGATGGAATTGAATGTGAAATTATTGATTTGAGAACACTAAGACCAATTGATTATAACACAGTCTTAGAGTCTGTGAAAAAGACTAATAGACTGGTGATTCTTGAAGAAGCTTGGCCATTTGGAAATATTTCAACTGATATATCTCATAAGGTCCAAAATGAAATTTTTGATTATTTAGATGCACCAGTGGAAAAAGTAAATAATGCAGATACGCCTACACCTTACTCTCCAGTTCTATTAGAAGAGTGGCTTCCAAATAGTCAAGATGTTATTAAGGCTGTTAAAAAGGTTCTATATTTAACTCACTAGCAATGGCGCTATAACTAGTGCAACAACAGCAATTAATTTTAGAAGAATATTTAGTGATGGTCCAGATGTATCTTTAAAAGGATCACCTACTGTATCACCAACAACTGCTGCCTTATGGGCCTCAGTACCCTTCCTTCCATCTTCCTCAATCATTTTTTTTGCATTATCCCATGCACCTCCAGCATTAGATTGAAAAATTGCCATTAAAACACCACATGATGTAACACCAGCCAATAGACCACCAAGCATTTCAGCACCACCAGCAAATCCAATTATTACAGGAACTGATATAGCCATTAAGCCAGGAAGGACCATCTCTCTTAATGCAGCTTGAGTTGAAATTTCAACACATTTGCTATATTCTGCAACACCATCAGCATCATTAAAAATCTTAATGTCTTCTTTAGAAGCTTTTGAAAGATCTGAGTCATATTTTCTCATAACCTCAAGAGCTGCTTTCAATTTAGGTAGATCCTTAAACTGTCTTCTTACTTCTTCAATCATACTCATCGCCGCCTTACCTACTGCTTTCATTGAGAGAGCAGAAAAAACAAATGGTAACATTGCACCAAGTAAAAGTCCAGCCATAACAATTGGTTTTGAAATATCAATAGCTGTTATCTCTGCAGTTTGCATAAATGCTGCAAATAAAGCTAAAGCTGTAAGTGCAGCTGATGCAATAGCAAAACCTTTCCCTATTGCTGCAGTTGTATTTCCAACTGCGTCAAGCTTATCTGTTCTTTCTCTAACTTTTGGATCTAACTCTGCCATTTCTGCAATACCTCCAGCATTATCTGAAATAGGTCCGTATGCATCTACCGCTAACTGGATCCCAGTATTAGCAAGCATCCCAACTGCAGCAATTGCTATCCCATATAGACCTGCGAACTCATATGAAAGTAATATAGCAGCACAAATAAATATTATAGGAAGAGCAGTAGAAATCATTCCAACGCCCAAACCTGAAATTATTGTAGTTGCTGGACCAGTTTCTGATTGCTTAACTATTGAAAGAACTGGACTTTTACCAGTTGCAGTGTAATATTCAGTTACTTTACCTACAAGAAGTCCTGCTATTAATCCGCTAATTGTCGCTACAAAAACCCCGTTTGAAGTATACTCAATATCATTAAAAATCCATGACTCTGGGAGTAGGTACTTTATCAAGAAATAAGTAACTGCAATCATTAATCCTGCAGATATAAACTCACCCATATTTAAAGCCTTGTGTGGATCTCCACCTTCTTTTACCTTAACAAAGAAGGTTCCAATAATAGACATAATTATTCCAGAAGCAGCTATAAATAATGGAAGTAATACGGCATTTATTTCAATTCCAGAGAATTCACTTAAACCTACAAAAGCAGCTCCTAACACCATTGCTCCAATAATTGACCCAACAAAAGACTCAAATAAATCTGCTCCCATTCCAGCAACATCTCCAACGTTATCACCAACATTATCCGCAATAGTTGCAGGATTTAGAGGATGGTCTTCAGGGATTCCTGCTTCAACTTTCCCTACTAAATCAGCACCAACGTCTGCTGCTTTAGTGTATATTCCACCACCAACTCTGGCAAACAATGCAATAGAGGAGGCACCTAGAGAAAATCCAGATAAAACTTGTATTACAGTATTTATATCAGTAAACATTGGCCTGTAAATTATAAATAGTGAACCAACACCCAAAACTCCTAAACCAACTACACCCATTCCCATAACAGAACCACCAGAAAATGCAATTTCAAGTGCTTTTCCCAGTGAATCTTGAGCAGCATTAGTAGTCCTCACATTGGCCTTTGTCGCAACCTGCATACCAATGAAACCTGCCAGACCAGAACATAAGGCTCCAACGATAAAAGATACTGCAACCAGCCAGCTGCTTCCCTCATTAATTCCTTTGAAAGCTAGTAGTACCGCAGTAATTATTACAAAAACTGATAAAATTTTGTATTCGGCTTTTAAAAATGCCATTGCACCATCCGCAATATTTTTTGCAATTTTTGCCATTTTTGCATTTCCAACTTCTTTTTTTGAAACTGATGAATTTTTAATAAAAACAAATATTAATGCTATAACACCAGCTAAGGGGATAAGATTTATGTAGTCCATTTTTTTTTATTTTTTTCAAATATAATACAATGCTAAAAATGGAATGCAAAAATATGGAGAAAGATATTAAAGTTCTTTTTTTATCATTGATAATATTGATTCGTAATCAGAATTATTCTCAACAAAATCCATATCATCAACATTTATTTTTAAAAGTTTACCATTGTCATAATTTGTTATCCAAGCCTCATATCTTTCGTTCAATCTACTTAGGTATTCTATACTGATAGTCTTTTCATATTCTCTCCCTCTTTTGTGAATTTTATTAACTAGATTAGGAATACTACTTTGAAGGTAAACTAAAAGGTCCGGCGGTTTAACAAGATTAAGCATTGTTTCAAAGAGAGATAAGTAGTTTTCATAGTCTCTTTGAGGCATTAGGCCCATTGCGTTTAAGTTAGGAGCAAAAATGAATGCATCTTCGTAAATCGTTCTATCTTGAATAACATTTTCGTTACTTTTTTCAATATCTAAAAGTTGTTTAAACCTACTATTTAAAAAATATATTTGAAGATTAAATGACCATCTCTCCATGTGACTATAGAAATCATCAAGGTAGGGATTGGCAATTACATCTTCATAATAAGGCTTATATTTCAAGCTTTTTGAAAGTTGCTTAGCCAAACTTGTTTTACCTGCACCAATATTTCCAGCAATTGCTATCCTCATAATTTCAACCAAAATAGTAGGTTTTTTTTAAAGAAAAAAGCATAATAATTTGAAATAATTTTTTTTTAGTTAATTTTGTTTTGAACAGAGGAAGGATTTGACTGATTGCAACCTCTAAAAAAAATTGCTAAAGCAGTAATTCTTTTTTACTAGCAATCATTTTTTTTTCCTCATAAATTTAAAATTATGTCGTATTTATTTACGTCTGAATCTGTGAGTGAAGGACACCCTGATAAGGTTTCTGACCAAATTAGTGATGGAATCTTAGATAATTTTTTAGCTTTTGACCCAAACTCAAAAGTTGCTTGTGAAACGTTAGTTACAACTGGACAGGTAATTTTATCTGGAGAGGTTACAAGCACTACCTATATTGATGTTCAAAATGTTGCAAGGGAAATAATAAAGGATATCGGTTACAATAATGATATATATAAATTCTCAGGAGAATCCTGTGCAGTTATGTCACTGATTCATGAGCAGTCAGAAGATATCTTAAGAGGAGTAGAAAGAGATGTAAAGGAGCATCAAGGTGCGGGTGACCAAGGAATAATGTTTGGCTATGCATGTAATGAAACTGAAGAAAGTATCCCTCTTACTCTAGATATTGCAAATAAATTGCTCTTAGAACTCTCACGTTTAAGAAGATTAAAAACTATTCCATATTTACGACCTGACTCTAAATCTCAAGTTACTATCGAATATGACGAGAAAGATAAACCGCTAAGAATAGATACAATTGTAGTTTCAACTCAACATGATGAGTTTGATGGTGATGATAAAAAAATGCTGGATAAAATTAGAAGAGATATAATTGAGGTATTAATTCCAAAAGTAAAGGAAACTTATCCTGAAAGTATTCAAAAATTATTTGATAATAATATTAAATACCATGTTAATCCTACCGGAAAATTTGTTATTGGTGGACCACATGGAGATACAGGCTTAACTGGCAGAAAAATAATTATTGATACTTATGGTGGAAGGGGGGCACATGGTGGGGGAGCCTTTAGTGGAAAAGATCCAAGTAAAGTTGACAGAAGTGCAGCATATGCGGCAAGACATATATCCAAGAATTTAGTAAAAGCAGGTGTATCTGATGAAGTTTTAATTCAAATTGGATATGCCATTGGAGTTGCAGAGCCAGTATCACTTAATGTGAATACATGTGGTAAATCAAAATTAAATATTTCAGATTCAAAACTATCGAAAATTGTCAAAGAGATATTTGACTTAAAACCTCACTCGATAGAATCAAGATTTAAGTTGAGAGACCCAATATATCTTGAAACTGCATCATATGGACATATGGGAAGAAAATCTGAAAAAAAAACTAAAACCTTTAACTCAAAATATTCTGGAGTTAAAAAAATTGAGGTTGAACTTTTCCCTTGGGAGAAGCTAGAATATGTTGAACAAATAATTAAATTACTTAAACTATGAATCAAAATGATCAAACACTTGCATTACATGCAGGTCACAACACAACAAAGACAGAGGGGACTAGAGCTGTTCCTATCTATCAAACTACATCTTATGTTTTTAAGGACACCGATGAAGCTGCTGCACTGTATAATATGGAAGTAGG
>Ga0160422_10002535_pt1 | contig 11421 bp, 10 predicted proteins | sample Fk160mmetaG_FD_108192 | JGI IMG/M metagenome (GOLD analysis project Ga0160422, IMG submission 108192) | Marine microbial communities from the Central Pacific Ocean - Fk160115 60m metaG | ecosystem: Environmental > Aquatic > Marine > Oceanic > Photic zone | place: The Central Pacific Ocean... | reverse complement strand
TTATTTTTATAATATTAAAAATTTTTAAAGACAGATTTAAAAAGTATGGTGAGTTGATCAATTTTTATAATGAAAAAGTTTTAAACAATTACCTTGATAGTTTAGGAAGTATAAAAGATATTATATTACAAAAAAAACAAAACTTTTTTGTTAATGATTTTAGCAAAAATATTTCTGTCCAAGCAAATGTGAACGTAAAAAATAGTTTTTTTGTTGAAGTTCCAAGATTATTAATTGAAATAATTTTAGTTATAGGTGTTGCAGGTTTAATAGTTGTTTTGTCACTAGTAAATGAAAATTTGAATGAAATAATTGTCATTTTAACTTTTACAGTAGCATTAATTTTAAGAGCAATACCATCGGTAACTAGGATTATTTACCAATCTAGTGGTCTGTACTTCAAGATTGATACAATAAAAAGAGTTCAAAATTTAATGCAAACTTTTAATAAAAAAATAAGTCCTAACAAAAGAATTAAAGAGATTAATTTTAAAAAAATTTATTTAAAAAAAGTTTCCTATGCTTATGATACTCATAGCCCAAAAAGAGTTTTTGATGGTTTAGATTTAGATATAAACAAAAATGAAACTATCGGAATCATGGGTTCTTCTGGTATTGGTAAGTCAACCCTACTTGACTTGATTTGTGGAATTTTGAGTCCCACAAATGGAAAAATTTTTTTAGATCATGATCCATTAAATGATGATAAAATATATAGTTGGCAGAATAAAATAAGTTATATTTCTCAAAAAAATTATCTTTTAAACGGTTCTATTTTGCAAAATATTGCTTTTGCAGAAAATCAAAACGATATAGACATAGGTAGGGTAGAGGAGTCTATAAAGTTCTCAAAATTACAAAATTTAGTAAATGAAAAAGTAGATGGTTATAATTTTAACATTGGTGAAGACGGAAAAAATATTTCTGGTGGTCAAAGACAAAGAATAGTTTTAGCAAGAGCTATTTATAGGAAAGCAGACTTAATAATCTTTGATGAAGCCACATCAGCTCTAGATAAAAATACAGAGAATGAAATTTTAAGCGACATAAAAGATAATTTTCATAAGAAGAAAACTTTAATAATCTCAACTCATAAATCAGATACTTTGTATTTTTGTGACAAAGTACTCAACATAGATGATTTGAAAAGTTAAATATAATGAAAAAAAAAATAGTCTTTCTGATAGCTAGTCTTTTTATAGTAATTACAACAGTATTAGTTTATCAACCACTAAACTCTGCTGTAAAAAATTTTGCTAAAAAATATCTATTTCAGACTAAATACATCAAGCAAATCGAAAACTTTAATAAAGCTTTAAGATTGGAAATTGATAGTAAAGATGAAAACATTAAAAATTTAAGTAATGAGCTGGATAAATCAAACTCTTTTTTATCAAGTATGCCTGAAAAACTAGGTTTTGGATTATTTTATCAAATAGACAACGTTAACTTCAATTTAAAGGATAATGATTTTCTTTTAAATATATTTTCTGACGAATTCATTAAAGTAAAGAAAGCAAGTGGTGCTCAATCTGGAGCAAGCTATATAGATATTCATGAAAATAATATAGTAATTGTCTCAGCTGATGGATACTTTCAATATTTTAATAAGTCAAAACTAGTAGAGGAAGAATTCAAAACTAAAATTTTAAAAAGTAATTTGAAAGAAATTATTAGATATAAGGATTTTTATTCTAATTCGAAATATGGGATTAAGGATTTATATATAATGAATAATTATATTTATATATCTTACATTAAAAAAGTAGATGAAGAATGCTTCAATACGTCAATCTTGAAAGCAAAAATGAACTACAAAAAATTATTTTTTAAAGACTATTTTTCACCAACTGAATGTATAAAATCCAGTATAAAGTGGTTTCAGCCACATTCATCTGGTGGAAGAATGTTTAAATTTAATGATAAAATTTTATTTTCGACCGGAGAATATTTAGATAGATCAAAGGCTCAAGATATAAAAAGTGTTTTTGGTAAGATTTTAATGCTCGACCCTAATCAAATTGATACAAATAGTTTTAAAATTATTTCATTAGGTCATAGAAATGTTCAGGGCTTATTCTTCGATGATATCGACTCAAAAATCATATCCTCCGAACACGGCCCACAAGGTGGTGATGAAATTAATATAAATAATCTTCAAAACAATTTAAATAATTATGGATGGCCGATATCATCTTATGGAGAACATTATGGATTTAAAGAAAGGGATGATAGTCAAGAGGTTTATAAGATTGCTCCACTTAAAAAATCTCACAAAAAATTCGGATTTATAGAACCTTTAAAATATTTTGTTCCTTCAATTGGAATTTCTCAAATAGTAAAAGCAGATGATGATATAGTTATGGGAGATAACAAAAAATTATTGATTTTTGGTGCATTAGGAAATAATCCCTCTGAAGGTGATATGTCAATTCATTTTTTGTTTACAGATAAAAACTATAATAATATCTATGATCATGATTTTTTTGACATAAATAATAGAATTAGAGATATGATTGTTTTAAATAAAAATAAAATTTTATTAACGTTAGAATCATCCGGAACACTAGGATTATTAACTTTGCCAAATATAATCAAATAAATTTTAAAATGAAAAAAATATTTTTTAAAAATATAAAAAAGCTTTCAGTAGATAGTTTTAAAAAAATAGAAAGTGACAGACTTTTAAAGTTAATCACTGATGGAAATATTATCATTATAAGAAAAGCAATTAATAAAAATAAGATTTTAAAAATATGCAAAAAAATCGATAATTCTAAGTTGAAAAAATCAAGAACCACAAAAATGTATCAAGGAATTAAAAATATTTATTATGAGGCTGAAGCACCTTTAAATATAAAAAAAACTAATAATAAAAGATATATTGTCTCAAATAGATCATGGTATTTTTTTCCTTGGAACAATGATAAGTTTAATTTAGTAAAATTAGTTCAGCCAATTTTTAATAAAGTAATAAATATAAATGGATATAATCATAAAAGGATTTTAAAAAATACACCTCGAAATGGAATTATTCAAAGATTTCATTTAATGAACTATCCATATGGAACAGGATTTATCTCAAGGCATGTCGACCCAAGCACTATAGTAAAAGCCACAGCTGGAATTTATATAACTGAGTATTGGAAAGATTATGATAAAGGTGGCTTTTATGTTTTAAATGAAAAAAAGAAAAAAGTTGTTATTGATAAATATGTTAGGTCATCTGATATGGTTTTATTTTACTCTTCTATGCCGCATGGTGTAGATAGCATCTATAAAAAAAACCACAAAACAAAATCAAATATTGATGGTGGAAGATGGTTTTTAAATATGACGCTTGTTTCATCCCATCACGTTAAAAATAGACTTACAAGTAAAGGTTACTAGAATTATATTTTAACGTGAGACAACCATTTTCCCCCACGTTTAATGTACTCTTTTTCTTTTTGGAATATCTCTTTTTTATGATTCCATGCAAATAAATAGGTAAAATCATATTTATTATTTTTAAATTTATTCATTGATATAATTGGGATATGCATTCCTGGCGAATACTTATTTATTTTTTCTATTGAAGTATCATAGATACAGTCAATAATTTCAGGTCCTATTTTGCAATAATTTAAAACAGTTGTACTCTTGGCAGTCGCACCATATCCACATATTTTTTTATTTTGAGTTTTTAACTTATTTAGATTTTTTATTGTTTTCTCTTTTGATTTAAGACAGTTTTCTTTAAAACTTGTACACCCCTCTATATTAGAAATATTATTAATATCTTCATACTTTAAAAAAGAATAAACGCTTTTTTTTATCTTATATTTAGATTTTCTTGAAATTATATATCTAATACTCCCACCATGAGTATTTTGTGGAATTACATCTAATAATTGAAAATCATATAGATTAAATATTTTCATAATAGAATTTATTGAAAACATATAAATATGTTCATCATATAATTGATCATATGATACGTTCTTATACATAGATCCCAAATATGGTTCCTCAAAAATAAAGAAGCCATCGTGAGTTAAAAGTTGATCGACACAATAAATAACGTCTAATAAATCTTGAATATGACAAAATACATTTGCAGCAAATATTACTTTTGTTTTTTTATGATATTTTTTTAGTTTATTAATATTTTTTTTGTTAAAAAATATATCTAAGGTTTTAATACCTTTTTCATTTGCAAATTTTGCTACATTTTTTGATGGATCAATTCCCAAAGCATTTATTGAGGTATTTTTAAAATTTTTTAACATAGTTCCATCATTGGATCCAATTTCGAATAAGTTCGATCTACTCTCTAGAAAATTGTTTTTTAACCATCTCGCACATTTATTAAAATGATTAATCATAAATTTAGATTTATGAGTAAAAAAAGGATAATTCTTGTAAATAGTGTTAGAAAACTTTGGTAAATCTAATACTTGAAAAAGTGAGATTTCTTCATTAAATCCAATTTTCAACTCATAAAATTTTTCCGTTTTAATTTTTTTTTTTTCAATAAAACCATTTGCCAGAGGCATTTTACCAAAACTCATAAATGGTTCTAATTTTTGTTAAGTTATATTACACTTTGACATTTGAATTAATAATTATACTAATTAGAAAAAATTGTATATTAATAAATTAAATATTTACTAAATTAATAAATTTGTTACCCAGTGAAAAAAAGAAAAATAATATCATTAAAGCAGTTTTTAAATCAAAAAAAGATTTGGAAGAGAAAGATCTTTCAAAGTCAAAAAATAAAGAAACTTAAAAAAAAACTGTATATTGAAACAGATAAGTTAAATTTTAGTTACACACATTCTTGGCTAGGAGAGCCAATTTTACAAACTCCCGATGATATTCTCACACAACAAGAAATAATTTTCAAAACTAGACCAGAGGTTGTTATTGAAACAGGCGTATGTTGGGGAGGATCAATTTTGTTTTATAATTTGATGTCAAAAGTAGTACCTATAAAAAAAATCATTGGTATTGATGTATTCATACCAAAAGCTCTTAAAAAAAGGTTACTTAAAAAATGTGATAAAAAACTCGTTTTGATTGAAAAAGACTCAACGGACCCGCATTTAATAGAAGAACTAACAAAAAAACTTAAAAAATTCAAAAATTTCTATATTCATTTAGACAGCAACCACACTCACGACCATGTGTTAAAAGAACTTAAAATTTATTCAAAATTTTTAAAGAAAAACAATTATATTGTTGCAGATGACACTATAGTAAACGAAATACCTAATCAAACATATCGACCAAGACCATGGAGTAATAAAAGAAATCCTATGACTGCTGTTAAGGAATTTTTAAAAAAAAATAAAAAATTTAAAATTGATTATTCTCTTAATTATAATCATTTAGTATCGAGCTCACCAGGTGGTTATTTAATTAAAAAGAGTTAATTAAGGCCTCAAAAAAGACTTGAGACCTATTACTGATGATAAGAGTCCAAATACTCTGAAAAATCTAATTTTTAAAAATTTTAAATTAAAGGAAATTAAATAAAAAATAATCATAATCAAATCATTTAACAAAATTAAAAAAGTTTTTTTAACAGCCATCCAATAACTAAAATTTTTTTTGTAGAAAAAAAACATTGACCATGTATAGTGCCAAGATCTTAAGTAAGATAAATCTTTTTGATCATAGGAGACGGAGGAAGCTCTATGATGTTTGATTTGTAATCCTGATAAAAAGATTACCTTGATATTTTTTTTTTTACAATATTGAAATAAATCTTGTTCCTCAAAGTAAAGAAAATAAGCCTCATCAAATAAATTTCTTTTCTTAAAAATATCTAAGTTAAAAAGCATAACTGAGGCTTCTCCCTCATATTTTTCAATTTGTAAATTTTTTGATTTTAAGTTTCCATGATCAGGTACAAGCACTCCAAATTTATCAATTGTACTTGCTTGATGTGAAATTTTTTTTATAAAGTCTTTTTTAAATTCAACATCAATATCTAAATAAATAGCATATTTTGTTGTAATTTTTTCTAATGCTAGATTTATTGCTGCACCATTTCCATTATTTGCTGAATTAATAATTGTAATATTATTTTTAAATTTGAATTTATCCAAACTTAAATTCTCAGAGTTGTTGACTAATATTATTTGTAAATCATTTCCAATCAAATCTAGAACGTTTATTAATTTTTTCATTTCTGGTTTATATGCAACTAAAATTATTGAAATCATAATTCTGCTATTCTTTTAGTATTTTTTTAAGCATGTAACTTAGATTGTATCTAATAAAAAAATATCTTTTTATAAGAAACGATATAACTGAACTATTAATTTTTTTGTTTGATAAATCTATTACTTTATTTTTTTTAAACTTATCCTTACCCGAAATCAATAAACAGGGTGGAGAATTGTTTAACCATCTCATATTTTTGTAATCATATTTTTCTGGTATTTTAATTACATTATTTGGAGCGGAATATTGAAGTATTATAGACTCTCTTGGCTTTTGACTTAAATTTTCTGTTTTGTGCCAAACTCTTCCACTCCAAATTATAGCCTCACCTTCATTTAGTATAAAAGTTTTTAATTCACAGTTAGGATTAATTTTTTTAGCCTCATAAAGGACCTCATTGTTATTATTAAGATCAATGTTCTTTTCTGATAATTTTTGGGGAAACGTATCAATAGTGTGAGTATGAGTAATAAGTGAAAGCTCGGTTTTTTTATTAAGATTTTTTAAACCTATCCATATTGTAATTCCATCCCAATTTTCGTATTCTAAGTCACAATGCCATGAATGTTTATTACCAGGTTCTTGCTTAATGAAGCAACTTCCCCACAAAAGTATATCATTACCAATAATTTTTTTAATTTTATTTAATATCTCTGAATTTGTTGCAAGTTCTTTTACTTCAACTGACTTCTCATGAATTGATTTTGCCCAAGTATAATATTTTCTTGGAATATAGCTATCATATAATATTTTTTTACAGTCGTCATTGTTTATAATTTTAAAAGGTTCTATATAACCTTCTTTTTCAAACTTTTCTATTTCAGAATTCATTTATTATTTATGCTTAAAATACTTATGTTTAAGTACTATTCAAGTAATTTTATCAAAAGATTAAACAAAAGTCTAAAATTGAAAATTTTTAATTTTAATTTTTTTTCGAAAAACATTTTTTAATTTTCGAATATCAATTCCACTATTTTTTGGAAAATTTTTAACCTTGCGCAGAGGAATACTTTTTATTTTATTGTTAAAAAATCTTCTAGAGAATTCAAATATGTCTCTTTCCTCTCCCCCTACGTTTAACACTCCATATTCATCTAATAAAAAAGGTATTAATTTTGAAACAGACTTATTAAAAATAAAACTTGATTTGGCTCCTTTAATTGCTCTTTTGTGAGTAAATGGATAGTCAGTCATACAAAGTCTTAAAATTAGGGAATTTTTATACAAATGTACTGAGGCTTCACCACCAAGTTTTGACCATGCGTAGTTGTTAATAGGTAATAAGGCATCACTTTCTTTATAACCTCCCAATTTTCCTGGGTAAACATAACTTGTTGAAAAGTAAATTAATTTAATTTTAAAATCATTACATAGTTTAACAATATTTGCTGTTCCAATTATATTTAGATTAATGCTCAAATTTATATCTTTTTCGTGCATGTCCATTGGTCTTGATAGGCCGGCAATATGAATAAAGTAATCAATCTTTTTATTTTTTATAAAGCTTTTCATTTTTCCATAATTAAGAATATCAAAATTATTTTTGTTAGTGAAATAAACTAAAAAGTTTTTTAAGTCATCTTTTAAAAACTTACAAAATCTACTAGTTGAACCTGTTACTAAAATAGTTTTCTTTTTTAATTTAGATGAGTAAACCATTTAATTTTTTTTTTTTTCTCTTTTTTTAAAATTTCTTTTTTGTGATTCCAGGCAAATAGAAAAACGTGTTTATATTTTGATTTTTTGAATAGTTTATAATCAACAACTGGGATATGTGTACCTGGAGTTAATTTACCTATTTTATCTCTAGTAGTATCATATATGCAATCGATCATAGAGTTATTTATATTACAAAAATTAAGTATTGTTGTGCTTTTTGAAGTAGCACCATAACCACAAATTCTATTCTTTTTCATTAATATTTTTTTTATTTTTAATCTTAGTTTTTTTTTTGAATTTATTACATTTTTTTTAAATTTTAGGCAGGCTGAAAATTTATCTATTTTATTTTTTTTCTCATGATTAAGAAGATTAATTAAATTTTTACTTTTTTTGGAATTTTCTTTCCTTTTAATTACATATCTCATTGAACCGCCATGAGTAATTTGAGGATATGCATCAATAAGTTCAAAACCAAATTTTTCGTAAATTTTTTTAACTGAAGTCAGTGAAAACATATAAATATGTTCATCATAAATCTGATCGTAAGAAACTTTTTTATACATAGATCCTAAATATGGCTCTTCAAAAATAATTGCACCATTACTGCTAAGTAATTTATCCATAGATTTAATTAGATCTACTTGATCTGGTATATGACAAAAAACATTTGCTCCAAAGATTAAGTCTATTTTACCATAATATTTTCTTAGTTTAGATATATTTTTAAAATTAAAAAATTTATTAATGCTTCTTAAACCTTTTTTTATAGCAACATTATGAACACTTCTTGAAGGTTCAAATCCTATTGAGGTTTTTTTATTGAAGTGACTCAGCAACGTTCCATCATTAGATCCAATTTCAATTATTATTGAATTTTTTTTGAGATAATTCTTTTTTAAAAAATTAGAAAAATTTTTAAAATGGTTTATCATAAAGTTTGAACTTGATGTATAAAAAGGATAATCTTTATTAAACATTCTTTTGGGGCTAGGAAAATCTACTATTTGAAATAAACTTAATTTTTTATTAAAAGCACATTTAAGTTTATAAAAAAACTCTTTTTTATTATTTTTTTTATTTATAAACCCATTAGCGACAGGCATTTTGCCTAAGTTTAAAAATACATTACATTTACTTTTATCAATCCTACACTTCATTTAATAAAATTAAAAAACTCTTCCTTAGATTGTATGTATTCTTTTTTGTCATATTTGTAATCGCACAATGTCAACAAAATACTATTTTTTTGATAAAATTTAAGTCTAATCCAATTTTTTTTTGGTACATTTAAATAATTATTTTTTTTATGACTGAGTATGAATTTTTTATTTTCTTTATTTTTACTTATTATATCAACTCTAATAGTACCAAACAAAGGAATAAGTATTTGATTACATTTTTTATGCGCGTGATCGGCCCTATAATATCTCTGATTTCCATAAACAAAAAAGAACCTCACTAAATTAAATTCTTTTAATATTTTATTTTTATAGAATGGAATTAATGAGCCTGTCTTATCCGAAAATGTTTTACTTTTTTTTATTTCAAGTTTCATAATTAGAATCTTTTATTCAAAAATTTAAAATTGTTCTCAATATCCTTTGATATTCGCGATTTAATATTGAGACCAATATTTTTAATTTTAAGTGTACTAACTTTATAAGATAAATTATTCATTATTTTACTTCTCACTAATCTTAATTTATTTGATTTATATTTTTTTATTTTATTAATTACATTTAGCACAGTTAAATTTTCTGATACAATATTATATATTTCTCTATTAAAAACTTTTTTTTCTAATATAAATTTAAATGTATTAAATGAGTCTCTAATTGAGAGATATGGTCGATATTGAAATAAAGCAGTTTTCCAAATTGCAAATGGTCTATCTAAAAAAGCCTGCATGCAAAATTTGTTTGCAGCAGTATGAAATCTCATTCCAGGTGAAGGTCCGACAATTGTTCCAAACCTTAAAGTGATATATTTAAAACTCCTATCGGTTTTTTTAAGCATTTTTTCCTCCATGATTTTAGCTTTAGCATAAGGACTTTGCGGAATAAGCTCTTTACATTTTTCGTCAATGTTGAGGTTTTTTGAGCCATATATGCTGGTAGAAGAAATATGAACTAAAGGTATCTTATTTTTTTTACAATATTCAAGCACATTCATAAAGCATTTTAAATTATGCTTGATTGTAAATTTATTATTTATCATACTTTCAGATGGATCAGTTAAAGATGCAAGATGAATTACTGCCGAAAACTTAATTTTATTTTTAAAATTAATTTTTTTTTTGGTTAAATCTTGATCAATAAAATTTATTTTTTTTTTGTAATTTAGATTAATAATATTGAGTATCTTCTCTTCCATCTTATCTATAACATAAATCCTTTTTATTTTTTTAATTTTGTGTACGTTTTGTAAAAAAAAGGTACCTATGTGACCAAGCCCACCAGTGATAAGTAAATTCATTAAATTTGTTTATTGTAATTTTTAATTCTAATAAGGGTATAATTAAATTTATTAGGAATACCATAATAATTTTTTGACATGTAAATAATTGCTAGTTATTTAAGAAATATTTATAAATTAAATCAAGATTTAGATGTATAAATAAAAAATATATTGTGAAAAAAAAAATATCGTTAATTTTTGATTATTCAAGCCGTGGAGGTGCAAATATTGCTGCATCTAGAATTGAAAAAATTTTAAGAAAAAAATTTTTAGTTGATAATTTATATTTAAACGAAAGAGATAATTTTGGGAAATTTAAAATATTGGCTGCAAAAATAATTTCTAAATTTTTTATAAAAGAAAGATATTACCTAAATTCATTAAATATTTTTTCTAGATTAAATATAGAAAAATCAAATAGTGATCTTATAAATATTCATTGGATTGGAAATGAATTAGTTTCTTTAAATGACTTAATTAAAACAAAAAAAAAAATTTTATGGACTGTGCATGATTTATGGCCTTTCACTTCGACTGAACATTTTTTAAAAAATCCAAATAAAAATAAGTATCACTTAAAAGATATTAAACAAAATTTTTTAAAAAAAATAATTTTTAATAAAAAAAAAAAATTATTTGGAAAAAAAAATATCTTTTTAATTACAAATAGTAAATGGCTTGAAAATTTTGCAAGAAAAAGTGAGCTTACAAAAAATGCAAAGATAAAGACAATTTATAATCCATTAGAAACAAATTTTTGGAAAAGGAAGAACTTATTAACGTCAAAAAAAAAACTGGGCTTAAGTATAAAAAAAAAATATATTTTGTTTGGTGCTCAAGGAGGTATTAATAATCCTAGAAAAGGAGGAGATGTTTTTTTGGAGTCCATAAAATACCTTAATCACTTTAAAGAAAAATATGAAATACTTATTTTAGGAGGTTCAAAGAACTATGTTGAAAACATTCATGGGATAAAATGCTACTTTAGAGAGCTAGATCTAGATAAGAAAAAGCAACTTTTATATCATTCTATTTCTAGTGCGACAGTATCTGCATCCCAAGCTGAGTCTTTGCCACAGTTTT
>Ga0160422_10002534_pt1 | contig 11423 bp, 18 predicted proteins | sample Fk160mmetaG_FD_108192 | JGI IMG/M metagenome (GOLD analysis project Ga0160422, IMG submission 108192) | Marine microbial communities from the Central Pacific Ocean - Fk160115 60m metaG | ecosystem: Environmental > Aquatic > Marine > Oceanic > Photic zone | place: The Central Pacific Ocean... | reverse complement strand
GATTAGCATTCAATGGCGCTGATGGCACAGAGTATAACTATTTGGAATACCTTGGATCATCAGGAAGAGAAGATAATTGTGAAACATTTAGAAAATGGTTAGAATTAGTATGGACATATGCTAATACATGGTCTATATCAGAATATAATCTTGAAGCAGTTCCTATTTGGGATATAATGGCAGGTGATATCTTCATTGTAGGCGGATTTCCAGGTCATGCAGTTACTGTAGTAGATGTTCTTTATGATCAGGAAACTGGTCACAAGTTATTTATGCTGGCTCAGAGCTTTATGCCAGCACAAGATAACCATATACTTATGAATCCTGAGACAGGCTATGTATGGTATGAATTAAAATCATTCATGACACACGTGGTTACACCTCAGTATACGTTTCACATAAATGACTTGAAAAGATGGCGAGACAGATAGATGTACCAATACCACATGACACAGCACTTGGGCTCATTGAAGATGGGCTCAAGGCAGGTGTCAATAAAAATATGATAGCACAGTTCCTCATGGAGACTATGGATAAAGAGTCTGTAGCAATGATGATCATGCTATTGCAGCTTAAGGAAGAGTATGTTCCTATTATACCTGGTGATTATGTAATGTTTCACTCTAAAACAGGGTGGTTTACAGACAATATAGACATAGATGTCATGATTGACTTAGGTTTATGTGTAAATAACCACTATTTTGCAAGAGTACCACAGAGAGACAGCTATGGTAACGACATAAACAGATTCTCTACAAGGTTAGATGTTGAATTTATGACTTATGATGAAGAAAAAAACCTTATATACAAGAAAGAAAGGATTGATAGGACTGCATGTGAAGTAATTCCTGCTGATACCATACCATATTTCCAACTTCATGTTGAACATGGAGAAGATTTATAAGAGATTTGGTATAGTAGATTGGGATGTTATGTCTAATCCCTCTGTCTCAGCACAATCTAAAGCATTGTATGCACTATTGTGTATATATTGTGGAGATAAACGTGAATGCTATCCATCTATATCAACTTTAGCGGATATACTTGATAAGAGTCAAAGGCAAATCAGTAGAAATATAAGAGAACTGAAAGATGCAGGCATTATTAAGCGTATTGGCAAAAATAAAATTATATTATGTTAGCTATTATTATGCTAACTTTTTAATATAAAAGCTGGGAATATACCATCTTAGATCATTATTACTGTAGATTTTTTACTACTTTTGATTGACTCAGATGTAATAAGATGATACTACAACTCCCAAATGGCAGAATAATAGAATGTTCGGTAGAACAGTATCTATCAATGTCAGATGAAGAGATAAATGATCTTAATGGTATTAGCTCAGCATATACAAAAGAAGTAACAAATCCTTTCTACGGGATATATGCAAATACAACCTTGGCACGTAAGGAAGCTTTAGAAGATATTAAGGCTGACTCAGAATATGAGCCAAGACTGGATGAAATAGACACTGTAGAAAAACTTAATGATGATTACTTCCACTCAGATGATATCTGATATTTAATTTTCACCCTTTTAATATTTTAATTATGTCAACAGTAAAAATTGATGCTGATGAATTAGGTAATGTAATTCGTCAGTCATCTAAAAACCCTGATTATGGTTTCATTAGACTAACTCAGAAGAGAAGAATGATTGGAGCCAACAATTTTGTGAATGTGAAACAGTTATCAACACTGATTCATGGTAAAATAGAAGACTTAGAAGAAACAGGTCTTCAGCATACTAAAGAGATCAATGGAAAGATCTATGTTATTGAACAAACTACTCCGTTCAATGAAGAAAACCCTGATATAGACTTAAAAATGGCTGGTACAACAGGTATTGTATGTGCTACATCAGATGGTGAACCTATTTATAGGAAAACTTTCTACTCTGAAGATGAGAATGTTAGTGACACATTAGTTCCACATGCAAATGGTGATGCTATTAGAGAAGCTAACGGAACCTCAGCAAAAATAATGGCTGAGGTTAAAGCAACTAAGCAAGTAGATCTAGAAGATGCTATTGCTGAAGTTGAAGAAGAAGAAGAAGCAATTGTAACTGAATCTACTGATGAAGTAGAAGTTGCTGACGATGAAGGTGTGGAGTCATTTGAACTCTAAATCCTTCTCTGTATAAATGTAAAAATCAGCTTAGCTGTTTGATCATACGGTTTGGAGCCCGACATTTATACTTATCACTTATGTTTAACCCTTATAATAACAAATATGTTTAACTCAGAACAAATCAACTTAATAAAGAATAATATAAATAAAGAATTAATAGAACGTCATGAAGAGAGACTAAACTATTATGGTATACTATCAGAATACCAGCTACACCCTAAAAATTTAGTACAAAACCTAAGCTACCGTAAACTTAATCCATATCAACACTTTTTGTTTAAACGTGTACTACATGGTTTAAACATGTATAGTGCAGAGGAGAAAGCCAAGTTACATTGGGATAAGAAAAGAAGGATAATTAGAGTATGGAAAAGAGCACAGGATGAACTAAATATATGGAAGCAAATAATTTGTAATAAGAAAGTAAATGATTATTTTAGAAGGACATTTACGGGACCTATGGCAGAGTATATTATATCTATTCCACCAGAGGAAACTCTTAAAGATTTTAAGAATACAATGTCTTTGAGAGACTTAGGAATTACATATGAAGATGTAATACTAAGGTTTATGCAAAAAGGATTGCTACCTAGGACCTTTTTAACATTAAAGGCTGCATGAAAGCAAAGAAAAAGAAGTGTTATTCTTGTGAAACTGAACAGTTTATATGGAAGAATGACAAAGGTAGGAAGTACTGTAAGATATGTTGGTTTAAAATTAAACAAGAAGATAATTTTAAATCTGATTATTACAGAAAGTTTAACAAACCTAGAAAGAAGATTAAACAAATGTCTTCTAAGATGCAAAAGACTGAGAGGGCTTACAGCGTTTTACGTAAAGCCTTCTTGGATCAGCATCCTGTTTGTCAAGCAGGACTTCCTAGGTGTAGTGTAAAGGCTACAGAGATACATCATATGAAAGGTAGAGGTAAGTATCATTTAGATACCACTACATGGTTATCAGTTTGTAGAAATTGCCATACATGGATAGAAGAAAATCCAAGTGCGGCAGAACAATTTGGATATACAGAATCAAGATTATGAAAAGAGAACCTAATTATTTAGCAATGTTAGTATGGTCATTCGTACTAATATTCACTTATTTACTATGGAAGTATATAATAAAACTGTTTCTATGACCAGAGAGGTTGTGCAGGCAGAAGCATTAAAAGTAACAATGCAACATAAAAGGTGTGGTCTTGGGATATCAATGGGTGTTGGTAAAACACGTATTGCAATAGAGCATCTTAAAAAGAATTATGATCCCTTTATATTAGTACTTGTAGTAGTGCCTAAGAACTCAGTTAAAAAATCATGGACTGATGAGCTAACTAAGATGGGTGATACAAATCTACTACAGCATATTAGATTCAGTACATATCTTTCTATAAACAAACAAGACCCTAGTATATATGATATTGTATATCTAGATGAGTGTCATAGTTTATTAGAGAACCATGAACTATTTCTTAGTAATTATAAAGGCAAGATACTTGGTCTTACAGGTACCCCGCCAAGAAGAAAAGGTAGTGAGAAAGCTAGAATGGTACAGAAGTATTGTCCTATTAAGTATACATTCTCTGTTGATAATGCTACTGACTCAAATATATTAAACAACTATCAGATTGTTGTGCATGAATTAGAGCTCTCTGATCTTAAAACACTGAAGAAGAAAAAGAAAGATGGCGGATACTGGTATACATCAGAGAAGAAAGATTATGCATACGTAGTACAAAGAGTTATTGCAGCTCAGACTCAAAAGCAAATGCAGTTTGCATCTATAATGAGAATGAGAGCATTGATGGATTACAATACAAAAGAAACCTATGTAAAGGACCTACTTAGGAAAGTAAAAACAAAATGTATTGTATTTGCAAATACTATGACTCAAGCTGATAGAGTATGTAGACACAGTTACCACTCAAAGAATGCACAATCAGAAGATAACTTACAGTTATTCTCTGATGGCAGAATAGATAAGCTTTCTTGTGTCTTACAATTATCAGAAGGTGTAACTATCCCTGGGTTAAAGCAGGGTATTATAATGCACGCATATGGTAATGAAAGAAAGACAGCTCAAAGGATAGGTAGATTATTAAGACTTAATCCATCTGAGTCAGCAGTATGTCACATATTGTGTTACAAAGGCACACAGGATGAGACTTGGGTACAGAAAGCACTAAAAGACTTTGACAATAATAAAATCAAATATTATAATCCAATTTAATAATATGGGAAGAATGAAAGAAATCTACATGGAAATGCTAGAGCGAGAGTATAATGGATCACATGATGCATTTATTCAAGAGATGGCAAAACAAACTTGTGAGGAGTTTATTCCATGGAATGAAGATACTTGTTTAAACTGCTCCAATACAACAATGGAACGTAATGAGACTGAAGCTAGATGTTTAGCATGCGGTCAAGAGTTTGTCTATGTTGATGGAGAAATACTAAGATTCAAATGATATACACATTAGAACTCACAGAAAAAGTTTGGTTAGATGTACACTATGAGTATGACCCAGGTGAACCTATGATACATACGTATCCTAATGGTGATCCAGGTCATCCTGGTAGTGGTCCATCTGTAGAAATTAAAGAGATTAGATGCCTTGCTGAAGATAAAGACGGTAATTATCATGATGTTGATATATTACCTTTCTTAGAATTAGCAGAATCTGAACTGGATCTATGGAAGCTTGATGAAAAAATATTAAAGGAAAACCATGAAGAATAACATGCATGCTAGGCTTGTTGTGAAAGAGGGCAAGCTGGACTTTCCTAATAAGGCTCAAGAGACAAGATTTAACTCTTTCCTGAAAGAGATACCTGACGGTAGTCCAATAGATATATTTATAGGAGTTAGTACTGATAAAGGTAGTAATGCTCAATTGGCTAGAGTGCATGCTATGATCAGAGAACTTGCTCAATATATAGGTTATACATTTGAAGAGGTAAAATTACAGTGTAAAAGAAAAGCCGGGCTGTGCTTTGTTAGAGATAAACAAGAGTATTGTAAAAGCTTTGCAGAATGTGATAGAGATGAACTGAATTTAGTTATTCAAGCACTAGTAGAAATGGGAGACTTTAATGGGATGCAGTTAAGATGATTTATTTTGCTGCTCTTGTATGTCATTAAAGAACTTTTCATATAGCTTTGCTTGTCCTTTTTTATCATTATCAAGTATAGCCTTAGTTAGTTTACCAAGTATATCTTCGTTAAGAACAACGTTAGAGTCTTGATATAAGCCTTGCTCATTAGCTTTGGCACCTAATATTTGTATAAGAGAATAGAATATAAAAGTATGATACTCATACCACTCTAAGTCTACTTTCTTTTCCTCAAGACTACCATCTAACATCTTCTGAAACTTAGATAATGTTTGCGCTAAGTCTTCAGCTTTAGGATATACTTGATCTATATAATATAACATTATAGATTGCAATGCAGGAATAAAGTCTGAGTGTATACTTAGATCTGTTATTACTGTACTTTTAAGTTCTTTAGCCATAAAACAAAAGTATTTAAAATTTATGAATGAACCAAATATAATTTATATAATTAGTAAAATTAAAGAAAAGGTAAGCAGCTCAGATTGGGCTCCTATATTAAACCCGTGGCTTGATTCCACTGATCATTACAATGTCGTAAAAGCTTTAAAGTCAGCTAATGAATCAGGAGTAAGATTTACTCCAAGGTATGGTGATGCATATAATGCATTCCTACATTGCCCGGTTGATCAACTGAAGGTTGTGATGATAGGGCAAGACCCCTATCCTCAGCCTGATGTTGCTGACGGTATTGCATTTAGTTGTAGTAAGAAAGGGAAACCTGAAGCTTCTCTACGCTATATATTTAAAGCACTTGACACACCAGATGCAGACCCTGATTTAAGAAGATGGGCGGACCAGGGTGTATTGTTACTTAATACAGCTATGACTGTAGAAGTTAATAATGTTGGCTCTCATTATGATATGTGGAAACCATTCATGTCTTCTCTTCTTACAGAGATTAGCAATCTTAGGCCAGATATCATTGTAGTTGGCTTAGGAAAGAAAGCTCAGGAATGGCTATCGTATTTTCCATTTGCCACAAAGCTAGAGGTATCACACCCTGCTAGTGCAGCATATCGTAAAGGTGGAACGTGGGATCATCAAAACGTATTTAATCGTATAAATGAATACTTAACTTGGCAAGGAAAAGACTTGATTAAGTGGTAGCAATTTCGTATATTTGATAACCTCTAAAACCAATATATGTGGGAATTTTTTCAGATAATTACTAAGGCTGGTATGACTCCAAATGAGTGCCTTTCACTCTTTGCAGTTAATATGAAGATTACACCTCATCATGGTCACAATATAGAAACTTTACTAGAGAAAGGATTAATAGAATATAATGAAGATAAAGAGCATTATACTATTACCAAAGAGGCAAGGGCTATTATGACCCAGTTGGATAACTATTTTAAGAAAGCAAAAAAGAAAACAGATATTCAATTGATGGGTAAAGACTTTGTACAAAACATAAATATGTACAGAGAAATCTTTCCAGCAAAGAAACTACCTAGTGGTAAACCTGCTAGGCAGAATGTAAAAGCATTGGGTAGTTCATTTAGATGGTTCTTTGAGACTTATGACTATACATGGCCTGAGATAATTAAGGCTACAAGAATGTATGTTAATGAGTTTAGAGATAAGGACTATCAATATATGATGACCAGTCAATACTTCATTAGTAAACAGGATAAGCATAGAGTAAAACATTCTACTCTTGCAGATTACTGTGACTTAATAAATGAAGGCATTGATACTGAAGATAAACATTTTAAAGAAAAAGTAGTATAATGGCAAAAGCAAAAGAAGCTTGGGTTGGACAGTACGCTGCTTTTAATGAAGCACTTAAGTACATGTACCGTAGACAGACTGGAGAAGAAAAGTCTATATATACTCCTTGGCCTAAGTTTAATGATGCTACAACTGATGGATTAGAATGGAATACACTTACTGTTATAGGTGGTAGACCTGGTTCAGGTAAAACACTTATCAAAGATCAAATAGTAAGAGAATCATTTATATTAAATCCAGCAGATAACTTTAGAGTATTAGAGTTTCAGTTTGAGATGGTAGGTAGAACCTCAGCAATTAGAGAGTTCTCATCTATTACAGGCAAAACATATAAAGAATTATGTAGTGCAGGAAGCAAACTAAAAACAGATATTCTAAATAAATGTCATGAATATGCTAAAGGAAGGGTCAAGCACCCTGTAGATATTGTTAGTAAACCTATGACTGTGAACCAGATGCGTGAGCAGGTAGATATGTATATGAATATGCATAAAGGTACTAACACTATTATAACATTGGACCACACTATGCTTGTTAAGAGAGCACCCTATCAAAATAGTAGCTTAGATATGCTATTTGAGTTAGGTGAGTTCTTTACACAAACAAAGCGTGAGTATCCTTGCTTGTTTGTTGTTATATCACAACTTAACAGAAACATTGATAACCCTGATAGGAGTGTTGATGGTAAGTATGGTAACTATGTATTAGAGTCAGATATATTTGGCTCAGATGCAATGTTACAACATGCTGATACGTTGATTGGTATTAACAGACCAGCTAAACAAAAGATCAGATACTATGGACCAGATAGGTATATCATAGAGGATGATAGAACGTTGGTATTACATTTCCTTAAAGCAAGGAATGGTGATGCACGTATGAGCTTCTTCAAAGCTAAGTTTGAGCAAATGGAGATAGCAGAGATGAGAACTCCTGAACAGCAAGAGAGAAGATAAAGAACCTTTTTAGGTTCCTATTTATATTTCTCCCCAGCTGTCAGTTGCACGTATATAAAATAATTATATGATAAGTACTAAAAATAAAAGTTATATGTCACCAGAAGAAAGGAAAGCTAAAGTCAAAGAACTCTACAAAACACATGAAAAGTATTTTGAAGAGAACAATTTGGCTGATGCACTATATATACCGAAGATGGCTTACAGGCCACCAGGTAAAGATGAACTGCATGTCAGCTTCTTTCCTAGTGAATTAGAGAAAGAAAAGGACGTGTACACTGAGTTTGTAAGTATTGATTATGAATCTGAAGATCCAAAGAGAACGCTGTATCTACACAAGCACAATAAACATTGGCGTCAAGAGTATGAACTTGTAGAGAGCAAATCAGGATATCAGAGACACTTAATACCTGTCAGTGAATTAGTAGTAGTAAGAGATATCACAGATAATGCAGCAAAAGTTATAGAAGACTTTGCTAATTTAGCAAACCCTGATGATAAAAAAGACCCTACTGTAAAAGATGTGCTTGGAGAGATAAATGCTTCTTTACAAGCTATAAATAAAACTATGTATCACATTTTAAATAAGATGAATTAAATGGCACAATCTGTATTAATTATTGCTGACTCAGGAACTGGTAAGTCAACTAGTATGAGGAACTTAGATCCAAAGTCAACTGTTATAATCAACATTGCTAATAAACCTTTACCTTTTAAAGGTTGGAAGAGCAAGTATACAACAATGAATAAAGATAATCCAAAGGGTAATCTTGTAGCTGTTTCTACTGCTGCCGGTATAGGCAAAGCAATGAAACATGTAAATGATAATATGCCACATGTCAAAACACTAGTTGTAGATGACTGGCAATATATGAGTTCTTTTGAATACTTTGATAGAGCAAATGAGAAAGGCTATGATAAGTTCACTCAGATAGCGGCTAACCTTGCACAAATTGCAAAGATGCCTAAAGATATGAGAGATGACCTTACTATATACTTCTTAACTCACTCAGAAGATTCAACTGATATTAATGGTAACCGTAGAGTTAAAGCAAAAACTGTTGGTAAAATGATAGATAATGCATTAACTTTAGAGGGTCTCTTTAGTATTGTCCTATTTGGGAAAGTAGTTAAAGATGATAAGGGTGTTTACCACTATGGCTTTGACACTCAAAACAATGGAGAGAACACATGTAAATCTCCAATGGGTATGTTTGATAATGTATTCATACCAAATGATCTTGCATACGTGAATGAATGCATAGATAAGTATAATAATTAATTAATTAAATTTTAAGAGTATGTTAAGTACAAAAGACATGTCTGCCGGTAGTGGCAGAATTAAACCAGTGATGGGATCAGGTAATAATGTAATCAAGATTAACTCAATTACATTTGACGTTACACCATATGATCCAGATGCATATAATATTGTATTACATGTAGAAGGTAAACCAGAGGAGTCAGACTTCCAAGGTTTTCTAAAAGATGTAAATAATCCTAATGGCCCAAGATATGCAGGTCAAGTAGGTAGAGTAAGATTCTCACCATATCCTTATAAAGATACTACATTACCAAGCGGTATAGAAATCAAAAGAGATAATGAAGTATTAAAGGCTATGATATTCTTAAGTGAAGTATTAAATAAAAGAGAGGATCTTGATAAGATTGAAGCTAAAACTATTGAAGAGTTTATGGTAGAGTGTAATAATTTATTCTCTGACAGTGAGTTCTTTAATGCTTGTATCGGTGGTAGAGAATGGGAGAACAAAGACGGTTATATAAACCTTGACTTGTTCTTACCACGTATGTCAAAAGATGGTGTTCCATTAGAAGCACTAGACAAAGAGAACTCTAGACTTCTTACATTTAATGAAACAGATCATGTAAGAAAAATTCAAAAGAAAGAGGGGTCTACTACAAATACAAACTTTGAGCCAGCAACAACAGTAAATGCTGGAGATGACTTTGATTTATAATATATAGTAATAAATCCAGGTGCTTACTGGTGTCAGTCCAGACGTGGCAGCAGCAGCTTAATTGGAGTCAAACTACAGTTGCGTGACCAAGGCCCAGCCTGGTATTTATTATAATAAAAAATCAAAGATGTTTAATACAAAGAATTTAGTATCTAGTGAATCAAATGTACCCAGTTACTGGGTATTCCAACATTACTTAGAATTACCAGAGAAACTCACGGGTCAGGACATAAAGATTAAATCTATCTTTAATCCTTCTGAGAGAACTGCATCTATGTGTATCTTTGTAGATAAGTCCATAATGCAATACAAGTATAAAGACTTTTCTACTGGTAAGTACGGTAGTAAAATAGATCTTGTGAAAGATTTGTTTGATTTAGAATATTCTCAGGCTGTAAGTAAGATAGTTGAGGATTATAATAAGTATGCTAAAACAGATGACTTTAATAATACTAAGTTTAAAGTAGCTGCAAAATGGGAAATAGACTTTGTTAAAGAAAGAACATGGTCAGATCATGATGCACAATACTGGTTAGCATATAATATTGGTAGTAGTCTACTAGGTAAGTATAATGTTAGGCCTATAGAATACTATAATATGGTTAAGGAAGAAGATGGTGAGGTTAAGTCTCTTAAAATAGAAGGAAGATATATGTATGGTTACTTTGATAAAGAAGGTAATGTCTATAAAATATATCAACCACTATCTAAGAAGCATAAGTTTCACAAAGTTAAATCATATCTACAAGGGTATGACCAACTAGACTTCTCTCAGCCTTATTTAGTCATTTGTTCTTCACTCAAGGATGCAATGTGCCTCAAGAGCTTCGGCTACAAACTTGAAGTTATTGCACCAGATAGTGAAAATACCATAATAAAACCTTATATTGTTGAAAATTTAAAGAAAAAGTATAAGAAAGTAATAACATTGTTTGATAATGATGACGCAGGCAAGAAAGCTATACAGAAATACAAAGAGATGTATAACCTAGATGGCTGCACACTGAATAAATGTAAAGATATTTCAGATGCTGTAAAGCAATACACTGCTCAAACAATAAATGCTTCCCTTAGAAAACTTTTGATACATACATTAAAACAATAAATATGAAATGGTTTATACCCGGTAATGTACCAAGTAGTAAAAATGGAAGAAGATGGACAGGTAAATACTTTATAGCAAGTAAGACTGTAATGAATTACAGGAAGAAAACAAAACAGTATTTTGAATCTTATGGGCCTTTATTTGCAAAGGAACTTGAGAATCATAAACTACCTGTTAGAATAGCATTCACTTTTATTAGAGGTACCAGACACAAATTTGACTATATAAATCCTGCACAAACAATACAGGATGATATGGTAAAGCACGGATGGATTGAAGATGATGATATGCATCATATGATACCTGTATTCCCTGAATATAGGTATGATAAATTAAATCCAGGTGTATTTATAGAAATTTTAAAAGAAGAAGAAAATGTTATACAAGCAAGTAGACAAAG
>Ga0160422_10002532_pt1 | contig 11426 bp, 9 predicted proteins | sample Fk160mmetaG_FD_108192 | JGI IMG/M metagenome (GOLD analysis project Ga0160422, IMG submission 108192) | Marine microbial communities from the Central Pacific Ocean - Fk160115 60m metaG | ecosystem: Environmental > Aquatic > Marine > Oceanic > Photic zone | place: The Central Pacific Ocean... | reverse complement strand
ATCTATTTCTTTAGCCATATAATATGCAAGTGACATAGAAAGCTGATTAATTTTTTTCAACCCTTCTGAACCCATTAATGATAAATATAAAGTTGCTCTCAAAGCAATAAGGCCCTGATTGGTACAAATATTTGAAGTTGCTCTTTCTCTTCTAATATGCTGTTCTCTAGTCTGTAATGTTAAGGTATATCCAGTTTTTCCATCAATATCTTCTGTTTTACCTACTATTCTACCAGGAATTTTTCTAATTAATGAATTCTTGACGGACATGAGGCCAAGATAAGGTCCTCCGTAAGAGAGATAATTTCCTAATGTTTGGCCCTCTCCTACATATATGTCAACTCCACAGTGTCCCGGAGGGTTTAAAATTGATAGAGTAGTAGGATCAGAAACGCCTATTAGAAGAGCGGATAAATCTTTTATCTTATTTGATATTTTAGACCAATCTTCAATTTGTCCTATAAAATTGGGAGATTGAATAATAATTGATGAAATATCATTATTTGATAAATCTATGTCTTCAAAAGATGTCTGTCCATCATTACCTTCTGGTAACATCGAAATCTCAAGATTTAAATTTTTTGCATGGGTTTTAAGTACTGAAATATAGTTTTTGTTTAAAAATGGACTTATAAGGATTTTATTTAACTTATTATGTCCGCTTGCTAAAATTGCAGCTTCGGCAACGGCGCTTGCACCATCATATAATGAGGCGTTTGCTGCATCCATTCCACTCAAAGAGCATATCATACTTTGGTATTCGTAAAGATACTGTAATGTTCCTTGACTTACTTCTCCTTGGTATGGAGTGTATGCAGTATAAAATTCTGACCTCGAAGATAGAAAATCAACAATTGTAGGAACATACTTGTCGTATGCACCTGCACCTATAAAACTAATACCTTCATTATTCTTGCTGCTGATATTTTTCATGTGAGCTAAAAGCTCTAATTCTGAAAGACCTTCTGAGATACCATATGGTTCATTAATTAAAAGGTTTTTGGGAATGAAGGATATAAATTCATCAAAAGAATTATATCCAAGAAATGATAAAATATCTTTTTCTTCTTGTTCTGTACATGGTATATATTTCATTACTTACCTATAAATTTTAAATATTCTTCAGAAGATAGGGTCTTAACTTCATCAATTGAAACATCAAATTCAATACATGCAATCCATCCATCATTATATGGAGATGAATTAATTAATTCTGGTTGATCTACAATATTTTCATTGATTTCTATAATTTTCCCTTTTACAGGTGTATATACGTCTGCAACTGTCTTTACAGCCTCTATAGTTCCAATTGTTCCACCAGAGTCTACATTATCATCAATTGATGGCAATTCAACAAAAATAATATCTCCGAGTTCACTTTGAGCAAAATCAGTTATCCCTATGTAAACCTTATTATTTTCTACTCTTAGCCACTCGTGATCTTCTGTGTACAATAAATTATCTAATACTTCCATTATTACTCCTCAATTGTATTTAATTCATTTAAAAAATTAGTACTAAAATTTCCTTCAATAAATCTTTCATTATCAAGAATAAATTTTTGATAGGGAATTATTGTTTTAACACCCTCTATTACAAATTCATCTAATGCAGATCTCATTTTTTTTATAGCTTCTTTTCTATTAGCTGCATGTACTATTAATTTACATATCATTGAATCATAATATGGAGGAATTTCGTAATCTACATATATGTGTGTATCAGTTCTAACTCCCATACCTGATGGTAAATGTAAACTTAATATTTTTCCTGGACTTGGCATAAAATCTTTATACGGATCTTCAGCGTTTATTCTACATTCAATGGAATGACCTCTAGGTTTTAATTTATGCATCCAATTAGGTAGCATAAAATTATCATGACATCTAATCTGAGTTTTAATTATGTCAATTCCACTTATTAGCTCTGTAACAGGATGTTCTACTTGAACCCTCGTATTCATTTCCATAAAATAAAAATTATTATACTTATCCAATAAAAATTCTATAGTACCTACACCTAGATAATTTACAGATTTAGCAATCTTGATTGCAGAGTCGGACATTTTAGCTCTCAACTCTTCATTCACTACAACAGAAGGAGCCTCTTCAATTATTTTCTGATTTCTTCGTTGTATTGAACATTCTCTCTCACCAAGAGATATTGTATTTCCATGAGAATCGGAAATAATTTGAATTTCAATATGTCTTGGCTCTTCTATGAATTTTTCTAGATAAACTCTATTATCATTAAATGAAGCTTTGGCTTCTGCTTGGGCTGAACTTAGGGATGACTCTAATTCGTCTTCTTTTTTTACAATTCTCATCCCTTTACCACCACCACCTGAAGAGGCTTTAATCATAACGGGGTAACCAATATTGCTTGCTACTTCTTTGCATTCTTCAATATTTTGAATAATGTCTTTACTTCCAGGTATAATACTTAACCCAAGAGCCTCCACGGTCTTTCTTGCTTGAGATTTATCTCCCATTAAATCAATAGTTTTTGAATCTGGGCCTATAAATGTGATATTATTTTCGATACATATATTCGCAAATTCTGAATTTTCAGATAAAAATCCATACCCAGGATGGATAGCGTCACTATTAGTTAACTCCGCAGCTGAAATAATGGAAGGGATATTAAGATAACTTTTTGAGCTTAATGGAGGTCCAATACAAACAGCCTCATCTGCAAACCTAGTGTGGAGAGAAAGTTCGTCGGCCTCAGAATAGACAGCTACAGTTTTTATTCCCATTTCTTTACATGCACGTATTATTCTTAATGCAATTTCACCTCTGTTTGCAATTAGAATTTTATTAATCATCTAATCTAAGAGATATAATTTTTTGCCCGTATTCTACAGGACTTCCATTTTCTATTAGAATCTCTTCGACTGTACCCGATATTTCACTATCGATGTCATTGAAAATTTTCATTGCTTCAATAATGCATATGGTTTGACCAACCTCAACTCTATCACCTACTGATATAAATGGAGGATCTTCGGGTTTTGGCGAAGAATAATAAGTTCCAACGAGAGGAGCCGTTATAAATTCAATTTTGCCAGATATTTCTGATTTTTGTTGCGTTGGATTGGTATTTAAATTTTCTATTTGATTCTTTTGGTGGTCTAGATTTTCAATAATTGGGCTTTGGTCAATTTCCCGAGCGGGTATATTTGGTTCAACGTAATCGGTTGCAGTTACTACGGGATTAGATTTATTGCCTGAGTTTTTAGATAATTTTATATTACTCTTACCCCAAAAAGAAGATATTTCTAATGTATCTATCTCACTATCTTGAAGAATTCTAATTAATTGTTTTATGTATGATTCTTTCAATTTACTTTACTCTCTCTACGTACTTTTTTTCTCTAGTATCAACTCGAATCAAATCTCCAATTTGGACAAATAATGGAACTTGGATAACTAAACCAGTTTCAAGTGTTGCTGGTTTTGTACCACCTTGTGCCGTATTACCTTTTTCGCCTGGATCGGTTTCAGTTATTTTCATATTAATATGAGGTGGAATTCTAACTTCAATTGGATTCTCATCATTGAAAGCGATAACGGTTTTAGTATTTTCAATGAGAAAGGGAGTTATATCTTCGATTATTGACTTTTGTAATTCAATTTGTTCATAAGTTTCATTATCCATGAAAAAATATGTATTTTCATCATTATATAAATAATTAAACTCCCGTGCTTCAATTCTGATTATAGAAATGTTAGCTCCTGATCGAAATGTTTCATCGATAATCTGCCCAGTTTTAATATTTTTAAGTTTTGTGCGTACAAATGCTCCACCTTTGCCTGGCTTAACGTGTTGAAATTCTATTATTTTAAACAAGTTATTTTTATGTTCAATAATGAGTCCGTTTCTAAAATCCGATGTGTTTGACATTTTAATCCTTTATTTTTGCTACTATGCTATTAATTTGATCTAATTCATATTCAACTGAAGAATTAAGTTCATCATTTTTGTAATCATTCAAAAAAGTTTTGTAGTATTCGATGGCATCGGTATACATATTTAGATTATTATTGTATATATATGCAGTCATAAACAAAGCTTTTTTTCTGTATTCTGAAGAAATATCTTCTTCAAGTATTGACTTAAAATAATTTATAGATTGAACATAATATGATAAGTCGTAAAATATTTGTGCTCTAAGAAATTTTGATTTAATAATTATATCTCTAGGTGTTTTATCAAAATTAATCAAATAATCAAGTATCATATTTGATTCCTTAAACTGCTTATCATTTTTAAGATTTAATGAACTTTCATATATAATTTCATACATTTTCTTATCGTTACATATGTCTTGCCAAAATTTTGTAGTTTTAGGACCAAAAGACCCATAACCTTCATCTCCGTTTTGCATAGACATGTATTTTGATTGGAACATTTTAACTAAATCTACATCTGGAGACTCAGGATCAATCATTAGCTCAATTGGCTTGTATTCTAAGCTAATTGAAAAACCATGTGTGATAAATAATATATAAAGAATAAAATGGATCATTTCAAAAATACTTTAATTAAATCTATAATAATTTATGATAAAATAATTAGAAAATATAAATTAATCTAAACGTTTAAAATGATTTAATCTGAATGGATTGATTCGCTCTGTATCTACGATTATTTGTACTTTATAAATATCATCAAATTCGTATAAATCAGGAATAGAAAAACTTCCTTTATAATCCTTATCAATCATTTCTATTGATTGTGGAAAACTTACTAAATAATCAATATCTTCATTTAAATTAAATTTTAATTTTCCAGAAATTTTATCAATTGTAGATGCTACAAATTTTTTAGTTTTATAAAATGTAAAGTCTATATTGTATGTATAATCTTCGCCTCTTACAATTATATTACTCTTTTTAGGTACAAAAGTGTTGAAAAACATCTGCTTATATGTATTACAATCTATGTTTACTTTGAGATCATTGTAAAATATCTCTCCATATAAATCAATTTTGTTATACATTTTATCATCAAAAACCTTAAACGAATTTATTAATAATTTACCAGTATTATAAATTAAGTCAATGTTCAAATCATAATTAAAGTAATACTTTAGGTTATTGTAGTTAAAATCATTATTTATTGATGATAAATTTATCAAGCTAGGGTTTATTTTTTTGTAGTTTGGATATAAAACTATATCTAAATATGTGTACTTACTTTTATATTTGTTATTGGAAAAATCTATTCTTGAAATGCTTGTTTGGTTGTTGCCGTTAAAAAATTCATTTAAGTTTAGACTATTTAAGCTTAGTTCATAATCGCCTAACGTTTCCATTTGATCTAATTCAATAATATTATCACTAAAACTAAAAATTATCTTTTTAGCAAATAAAATGCTTTGGTCTAAATTAATTTCATCAATATGGAAATTAAAAAAATCGTTTTTAAACTTAAAGTTTTTAGCTGAAATAGAGGCTATATCTATCTGTTCTAATATATTATTTTTTTGATTTAATAACCTTTTTATTGATGATAAAAGTATTTTATGATATGAAAGTTTAAAAAATAGATTATCAATATATATTTCAGTGCTATCTCTTTTAAATATTATCTGATTAAAAATAAATCCTTGATCAAAATTTCCATCTACAGATGAATAATCAACTAAAAAACCATTTGAATGCTTTTTAAATGATTCTCTTATGCTAGTTTCAAATGAATCAGCAAAAATATCTGTTTTGTAAAAAAGAGAATAAATAAACAAATAACAGATTGTAAAAAAGAATATTACTACAAATAAAATTTTATAGATAAAATTACTTACCATTAGCTAATAATTTTATCAATATAAATACAAAAAACTATTCTTTTTTCTCATCTACTACTTCGTAATCAGCGTCCTTTATTTCAGATTCTGAATTATCGGTTGATGTATCTGATCCCTGATTTTGTTCATTACTAGATTGAGCTGAATCTTTATACATTTTTTCTGATGCCGATGACCAAATTTTATTCAAAGCTTCTATATCAGCTTTTATGGTTTCTATATCTTCACCTTTATTAGATTCTGCAAGTTTTTCTTTAGCACTATTCAAACTAGAGATAGTTTCTTCATCAAGCTTATCTTTAAATTCTTCTAACTGCTTATCAGTTTGATATATTAACTGATCAGCCTGATTATGTAAATCTATAACTTCCTTTAGCTTAGCGTCTTCCTCTTCATGCTTTTTAGCATCCTCTTTCATTTTTTCTATTTCTTCATCTGATAATCCACTCGAAGCTTCAATCCTAATACTTTGCTCTTTTGAAGTAGCTTTATCTTTTGCCGAAACATCTAAAATACCATCCTGGTTTAGTTTAAATGTCACTTCTATCTGAGGAACACCTCTTGGGGCTGAAGGAATACCATCAAGATGAAACCTTCCTAAAGATTTATTATTTACAGCCATACTTCTTTCACCCTGCAATATGTGTATTTCAACAGAAGTTTGGTTGTCCGCTGCAGTAGAAAATACTTGTGATTTATCCACAGGAATAGTTGTATTTGACTCTACTAGTTTTGTGCATACTCCACCTAAAGTTTCAATTCCAAGAGATAGAGGGGTAACATCTAGAAGTAGTACATCTTCAACACTTCCTCCCATAATACCACCTTGAATTGCAGCACCTATTGCTACTACCTCATCTGGGTTTACACTTTTATTAGGCTCTTTACCAAATATTTCTTTTACCATTTCTTGAACTTTTGGAATTCTTGTAGATCCACCAACCAAAATAACTTCATCGATATCAGAAGGGCTTAACTTTGCATCTTTCAAAGCTTTTATGCATGGATTTTTAGTTCTGTTAACTAAATCTTCAATAAGCTTTTCAAAATTTGCTCTATTAATTTTCATATTTAAGTGTTTTGGGCCACTGCTATCAGCTGTTATAAATGGCAAACTTATATCACTACTAGTTGATGTAGATAATTCAATTTTTGTTTTTTCTGCAGCATCTTTGATACGTCCTAATGCTTGAGGATCATTTTTTAAATCTATCCCATCACTTTTTTTAAATTCATTTGCTATCCAATCAACTAATGCTGAATCAAAATCGTCTCCACCTAAATGACCATCTCCATTTGTAGAGTTAACTTCAATAGTTGTTCCGGACTCTTCATCAATCAGAATATCTAATATTGAAATATCAAAAGTCCCACCACCTAAGTCATATACCGCAACTTTTTCTTCTTTTTTTCTATTTTTATCTAAACCATATGCTAAGGCAGCAGCCGTTGGTTCATTAATAATTCTCTTTACATCTAATCCTGCAATTTTCCCAGCATCTTTTGTTGCTTTTCTCTGAGAATCATTGAAATATGCAGGAACTGTTATTACAGCTTCAGTAACTTCGTGCCCTAAATGATCCTCTGCTGTCTTTTTCATTTTCTGTAGAACCATAGCGCTTATTTCAGGAGGAGAATAAGACTTATCTTTTATTTTAAACGCAATTGAATTCTTGCTGTCTTTTTCTATTGAATAAGGTAAATCTTTAACTTCTTGACTTACTTCTTTATGTAATCTGCCTATAAATCTTTTTGCGGAATAAACTGTATTTTCAGGGTTAGTTACTGCTTGATTTTTTGCTGTTATACCTATTAATCTTTCATCTTTATCTGTAAACGCAACAACTGAAGGGGTGGTTCTATCTCCTTCTGAGTTTGCTATGACTGTTGGGTTTGTACCTTCCATTACTGCAACACAGCTATTTGTTGTACCTAAATCAATTCCTATAATTTTTGACATATTTACTCCTTAAAATGATATATAAAGGTAATACTACAATATTAATGCCAATCTACGAGAATAGACAAATATACACATGAAAAATGGATTAATCGGACATTTTGGCAGTTTTTTTACTTTTGAGTTTATGTGGTTTTTTGAATTGGGTGAAAATTAGATTGTCATCTTGAACTTTTACTGAAATTGTTGCTTTATCAACAAATTCATTTAGTAAAAATTTTGTAGATATTGCATTTTCTATTTCATTTTGGATGATACGTCTAATGGGCCTTGCTCCCCATTGCCTATGTGATCCATCCTTTAACAGAAAGTCTTTTACACTTTTTGTAAACCTGATATTATTGTTCTTTTTTAACAAATTATTTCTAAGATCATCGAGTTGCAAATCAATAATTTTATAAAGATGCTCTTTTTCTAAAGAATTAAATATAATTAAATCATCTATTCTATTTAAAAACTCTGGTCTAAAATATCTATTTATTTCTTCAGTAATTTGAGAAGTCTTCTTCTTTATATCTTCTTTGTCTGAGGTTGAAAACCCTAAAGTGGACGAACTTATAGATTTTGTACCAACATTAGACGTCATAATAATTATTGTATTTCGAAAATCAATTACTCTTCCAAGTGAGTCTGTTAACCTTCCCTCATCTAAAACTTGTAATAATATATTAAAAACATCACTGTGAGCTTTTTCTATTTCATCGAAAAGAATTACAGAATATGGATTACGCCTAACTTTTTCTGTTAGTTGTCCACCCTCATCATAACCTACGTAGCCTGGAGGTGCACCAATCAATCTTGAAACATTATACCTTTCCATATATTCAGACATATCAATTTTAATTAAGGATTCTTCTTTTGTAAATAAATACTCAGATATTTTTTTTGCCAATTCAGTTTTACCAACGCCAGTTGGTCCAAAGAACATAAAAGAACCTATGGGATGCTTCGGGTTTTTCAAACCAGCTCTAGCTCTTTGTATTGCATTTGTAACTTTTATAATAGCTTCATCTTGACCAATAATACTTTTCTTTAAAACACTATCCATTTCGAGTAATTTTTGGCTTTCTGAGGTTGCCACTTTAGATAAGGGAATTCCTGTTATCATAGAGACTACATCTGCTACATCTTCTTCATCTATTATTGGAATATTTTTCTGAGATTTATTCTGCCAATTAAATTTAACCTTATCTAATTTATCTTTTACTTTTCTTTGCCTATCTCTTATTGAAGCAGCTTTTTCAAAATCTTGTGAATTAATAGCTTTTTCTTTTTGTTTATTTAATTTTTCAATTTGTTTTTCTGCGTTAATTATTTCGTCTGGTATATCTACATTTGATATTCTAAGTCGGGACCCTGCTTCATCCATTACATCGATTGCTTTATCTGGTAAATGTCGATCCGTTATATATCTATCACTTAATTCGACGCATGCTTTTATTGCAGAATCTGATATTTTTACATTATGATGTAGTTCATATTTTTCTTTAATACCGTTTAAAATTTTCACAGTATCATCTAAAGACGGCTGATTAATAATTATTTTCTGGAATCTTCTTTCTAAAGCCCCATCCTTTTCAATAAATTTACGATATTCATTTAGAGTCGTCGCGCCTATAATTTGTATTTCACCCCTTGCTAATGCGGGCTTAAAAAGATTTGCAGCATCTAATGATCCAGTTGTTGCTCCTGCACCGACAATAGTGTGAAGCTCATCAATAAAAATTATAGTATTTGAAAGAGATTCGAGTTCGGATATTAAATTTTTCATTCTCTCTTCAAACTGTCCTCTATATTTAGTACCTGCTATGAGACCAGCTAAGTCAAGTGATAAAACACGCTCACCCCATAAGATTCTTGGAACTAATTTATTGATAATTCTAATTGCAAGCCCTTCAACAATTGCAGTTTTACCAACACCTGGCTCACCAATTAAAACTGGATTATTTTTTTTCCTTCTTGATAGAATCTGAGCAAGTCTTTCTATTTCTAGTTCTCTGCCAACTATAGGGTCAAGATTACCAGATTGAGCTATAGCTGTGACATCTCTGCTAAATAAATCCAAAGTTGGTGTTTTACTTTCTTGCTGAGGTTTAGACTTTGGGCTTTTAGATCCATTATCGATATCTATATATGATTTTATTACATCGTAATCAACTGAATAAAAATTTATTACATCCTTTAAAATTCCAGATGGATTCTTTACTAATGTTAGCAATAAATCAATTTGATTGGCAGTTTGCCTATTATTCTTACTGGTTTCTGTAAAAGTATTTCGAATGAGTTTTTCAGTATCTTGATTTAACTTTAAATGTTCGATTTCAATAGATTTTTTTTCATCTGATCTTAATAAATCTGATATCATAAGAGACATTTCTTTTAAATCACAGCCTAATGACCTTAACATTTTACTAGCCTGGCCATCTTTATCTTTTATTATACCTAAGAGCAAATGTTCTGGAGAAACAATTTTAGAATTAAGACGTTTAGCCTCTAAACGGGCAAATTTAAGTATATTTTTTATTCCATTTGAAAAGTTTTCATTCATAATTAGATCTTCTTTCTTTCTAATAATTTACCATTATCTAAATATAATATTTTGTCAGCTAAATCACATAATCTTTCATCGTGTGTTGCTATTAAAAATGATGATGAATATTTATTTCTTATATTCTCAATGAAATCACACATTTTACGAAGATTTGAATAATCAAGATTTGCTGTAGGCTCATCAGCTAAAATCAAATTAGGCTTATTTATAATGGCTCTTAAAAGCGAAATCCTTTGCGCTTCACCTGCTGATAACTCATGGGGATAGCTATTTACTTTACTTTCTAACGAAAAACTTTTTAATAAATCTAATGGATTATGATGATTCAAAACTTTATTTAACTTAAATGGAATTGTAAGATTTTCTAAAACTGTAAATTCTGGAAGTAAATTATTTTTTTGCATAATAAATCCAATAAAACTTTTTCTTAGGTCATCGTAATTACCGCTGAATTGATTACTATCAAACTCTATTTTTCCACTATCATAGGTATCAATATGAGATATTAAATTCAACAAAGTAGTTTTCCCTGATCCACTGGGTCCCATCAAAACAACAATTTGATTGGGCTTAATTGTTAAAGATAGATTAATAAGAACATTTAATTTCTGTTCACCATCAAAATATGATTTATTTATATTTTCAAGTTTTAGCAAGCTCATTATGCATAATCAGTTTGTCTTTTCAGAGAATAATGTATAGCATTTAGTGGTATAATAATAGAAAATAAAACAACAAAAACATTTATAAATAAAATTAAAAATGCATCTTTAAAATTAATTATCAAGCTAAAGTTGTAAAAAATTTCCTTTGGGAATAGTTCTAAAATAAGTGGACTCCATAAACCCAGATTAATTGTTATATATGTGAATAAAATACCTAATATTGTTGAAAAAGCAGCAAAAGCTGATAGAATAAAATAGGCGCGAAGCCTTATAAATGAAAATTTTAAACCCATATTATTTAATGAAATAAAACTATTTCTTTTATTTACTATCGAAAAATTTAAAGTTGTAAACAAACCAAGTGTTGATATAAGAATTAGCAAAAATGAAAAGGAACGATACATGTTTTTTTCAAGATGTATTGCATTAACCAATGAT
>Ga0160422_10002531_pt1 | contig 11428 bp, 12 predicted proteins | sample Fk160mmetaG_FD_108192 | JGI IMG/M metagenome (GOLD analysis project Ga0160422, IMG submission 108192) | Marine microbial communities from the Central Pacific Ocean - Fk160115 60m metaG | ecosystem: Environmental > Aquatic > Marine > Oceanic > Photic zone | place: The Central Pacific Ocean... | reverse complement strand
TGTATATACAGAATTTATTTCAAGTGAAGGGCTTATTAGAGATGCGGCAAAGAGCGTTATTAAACTTGATATCTATGAAAAAGAAAGGCCCGTCGGAATTCAAATTTTTGGAGCGAACCTTGACTCTATGCTTCAAGCTGTTGATATTGTTGAAAGAACAAATCCTGACATTATTGATATTAATTTTGGATGTCCTGTTAAAAAAGTTGTTTGTAAAGGGGCTGGAGCAGGGATTTTAAAAGACATAGACAAGATGGAGATGTTAACAAGGGAGCTTGTTAAAAGAACACATTTGCCCGTAACAGTAAAAACTAGACTTGGTTGGGATGAGAATTCAATTAAAATTGTTGAAGTTGCAGAGAGAATTCAGGACGCAGGCGCAAAAGCAATAGCAATTCATGGACGAACAAGAGCTCAGATGTATAAAGGGTCGGCAGACTGGACTAAAATAGCTGAAGTTAAAAATAATCAAAGAATGAAAATACCAGTTTTTGGTAATGGTGATGTTAATTCCCCAGAAAAGGCTTTTGAAATGAAAGATGATTTTGGTCTTGATGGAGCAATGATTGGAAGAGCAGCTATTGGATATCCATGGTTTTTTAATGAGGTTAAACACTTTTTTAAAAATAAAACTTACAAAGAACAACCTTCTTTATTTGAGCGAATAGACATGGCTGAAAGACATTTAAAAATGTCAATAGACTGGAAAGGCGAAAAGCTTGGTGTTTTAGAAACGAGAAGACATTATTCAAATTATTTTAAAAACATTCCTGATTTTAAGCAGTACAGATCTCAAATGGTAACTTTAGATTATCCCGAAGATTTGTTCGAATTATTTAATAACTTGAAACAAAAATTTTCTCACGAAAAAATTTTATTCTAAATAACAACTAACGTCTTTGTTCTATGAGCTCTAAAAACAAAACACCACTCAAAAAACTTTTTGATTATTTTGATTCATTTCTTATAATTGATAAGTCCGTTGATTTATTGTTAATTTTTGTAGGGCTTGTTGCAGCACTTGCTTTTGAGAATTATGTTGAACAAAATGCAAAAGAAAAACAATACGTTGAGAACTTAACGAGACTACATACGGAAATTACGGCAAATGCAACGTACACAGAGGGATATGAAAAGTCAGTTTTAGACTTCTTTGATATTGCTAGAGAATTGTTAGAGCTCACAAACAAGGGCGCTAGTGAGTCATACGATGGTATTTATAATATCCTTGATGCAGAAAATGACCCTTATGAGCAAAATTCTTATAATTCACTTAGCTCTGAGGACTTTCTTAATAAAGAATTATATTCTGAGGTTTTACATGTATATGAACTTTACGACAAAATTGAAGAATTTATTAAAGTCCCACGAGAGTCTCTAAAAGAATTTAACTATTCTTATTTTGGAATGTACCTTCACAATAGATTTTCAAGGGTAGCAGGTGTTAAAGATTGGGTTGATTTAAATTATGCTTACAATGTAACAACTAAAAATTTACCCAACCTTCAAAACCTTCTAATAGAAGTTAAAATAACATCTGAAAGAGTTGCTGAAGTAATTGAAAATGAGTTAATTTTTTATAACACAACGATAGAAAAAAGTAGAAAATATACAGACTATTATTGGTTGTCTTGGAGAAATTTAGTAGCCGAAAAATATACAGAATCGGTTGACTATGCTTTTTTGGGTCTTGAGGCATTAGACAACTTAAACTATGAAGAAAAAAGCCCGAGATTTAAAGAGTACGAAATGACAAGGGGAAGGCTTAACAGAAACATAGTTAGATCCTACACTGAATTGGTAAAAATTGATGAAACTAATTATAACCTTGATATGACATTGCCTTATTTTGAAGAATGGAAATCAACAGGTGTGTATATGGATCAGTATTACGTGAATTTTTTACATTACTATTTTTTAAAAAAGGACATTAATGGATTTGCAAAAACAACTAAAGAGGCCATTGATGGTTTAGATAGTTATGAAGTATATGACAGGTGGGTTGGTATGTGGAAAGAGTATATGATTACAGATACAATACAGTCAATTTTAAAGAGCTCAAAAAGACCAATCGAAGAATGGGATAAATATATTAACCCAGTTAAAGAAGGGTTTTAAGTCTTTTTTAACTTCACATAAGCAATGAGCTATTATAGAGGAAAATATAACCCAAATGAAGAAAGACTCTTCAAATTAAGCAGATCAAAGGTTGAATCATTTATAAAATGCAAAAGATGTTTTTATCTTGACAGAAAATTAGGAATAAGCCAACCTGACGGGTTCCCTTTTAATTTAAATTCAGCCGTAGATAGCCTGCTTAAAAACGAATTTGATCATTACAGAAATATTCAAAAACCACACCCATATATTTCAAAGATTGGAATTAATGCTGTTCCATTTCAACATAAAGACATTGAAAAATGGAGAGCAAATTTCACTGGCGTTTCATATGATCATTTAGATTTAAAGTTTCATTTGTTTGGAGCAGTAGATGATTTGTGGATTAATTTAGATAGTCAAGAGCTTATAGTTGTAGATTATAAAGCGACATCAAAAAAAGCTGAAATAAATATTGATGCCCCATGGCAAATGAGCTATAAAAGACAAATGGAATTTTATCAATACCTTTTGAGAAAGAATGGATTTAAAGTATCAGATATTGGTTATTTTGTTTATTGTAATGGAATTAGAGAAAAAGAAATGTTTGATGAAAAACTAGAATTCAAAATTAGTCTGATATCACATATTGGCTCTGATAATTGGGTAGAGCCAACTCTTTTAAAAGCCCACGAAACACTTAATCAAAATAATATTCCAGAACATAATCAAAATTGTGATTATTGTTTATATCAAAAAGCTACAAAAAGCACCATGTAGTTTTAGAATTAAAATACTAAGACTAAACTTAAAAAAATTAAAATTTTAATAGAACTAGCAACTAACATAAAAGATGGAGAAGAATTTTCTAACTCAAAGTGAATTACAAATAGTTGAAGACTATGCTGATAAGCTTTTTAAAGACATTGGAATTGATGTTGAATTTACATATCATTTTTTCAAAAGAGTAAATGATCTAAGAAACAAAAAGCAAATAACTAAAGAAGAGTTAATGGAATTGTTCAAAGACACAAGACAGAAATTTGGTTCTAAAATTGAGGAGCTTGGAGCAGATGCTCAGGCTGTTCTTCACGATATAGACAGTAATATTAATATGCCTTTTGTTCTCAAATGGGATGGTAAAGAACTAGATTTAATAGCTAAAACTGTATTAAGAAAAAAGAATTTTTTAACTTCAAATAAAAAATTTTCAGTTTAAAATTATTAAATAAATGAGCAGGAAAATTCTCCTTGTCGGACTTCTTTTCTCTTTAACAAGCTGCGAGTTAATTATAATTGATAAAATTTATAAAGAAGGAGAATATTTGTTTACTGCTGATTATTGGGAAGAAAGACTAGATAACTGGTTTGGGTTTTATGGTGGAGAATACTATGACGACGGGTATTATGAAGAAGATGAGTTTTTTGAAGAAGATGAGTTTTTTGAAGGACATGACACCACAGGTGCTGATGAAAGCATCACCAAATTAAATGATTTGAATCCAAATCGTCAAGAGATTAGCTTTCCTGAGCAGCTAATTGACGCTTATGTATCATCAAGTTGTAATGATTATGAAGGTTTTTTAAAAGATGCAATTTATTTTGAGGCAATTGAAGATGAAAATTCCTCAGTTGGGGACATAAATAATCCATTATTCTTAAAGACAATTAAGATCACACGATTAGATGACTTACAATATTTTGCAACACCAGATAAAGTTTTTAGAGATATTTTAACTGGAGAAATAATAATTCAAATGTCTATATATAAAAGTGAATCTGAAAGTACAAATCCTGTTACTGTTACTAATCTAATTATAAAAGATTCTTTTGGAGAACTAACAATAAAAGAAACTTTTCTAGTTGAAACGATTGATTATAACGAAGATGGTATAGTAGATGAAAATGATAAAATTGAATTAATTGAAGAAGGTATAATTAATGAAAATGATAAAGAGTTGAATCTTATTCTTATAGAAAAAGGGACAATCTGTATTAGCCCTCCAAAAAAACCTGAGCCAAAACCTAAGCGAACTCAGCCCAGAGTTCTAGATAGCGACAATGATGGTATTCAAGATTCTATAGATAATTGCCCAAATATATATGGTTCTATTTCTGGAGGCGGGTGTCCTGACAAGGATGGTGATGGGATTATTGACTCTAAAGATAGATGTCCAGAAAATTCTGGCTCTGAAAAGTTTTCTGGATGTCCTGATTCAGATGGTGATGGAATACCAGATTATAATGATGATTGTTCATATGAACCGGGCTCAATAAATAATAAAGGCTGTCCTGAGCCTGAGGCTCCTGCTAATACTGAAGTCCCATTTGCAATAGTAGATCAAGTTCCTTCATTCCCAAGCTGTCAAAACAGATTTAATTCAAACGAAAAATTAAGAGAATGTTTTAACAAACAAATACAGAAGCATATTTCAAGAAATTTTAAATACCCTGAAATTGCACAAGAAATGGGCATACAGGGAAGGGTATTTGTTACTTTTATAATTGATGAATATGGTGAAGTTAAAAACATCAGAACTAGAGGACCAGACCAAAATCTTCAAAATGAAGCATATAGGATTATACAAAAATTACCAAAAATGCAGCCGGGTATACACAAAGGAATAGCAGTTTCGGTTCCATATAGTATTCCTATAACTTTTAAATTGAGATAATAGTTTTTAAGAGTGTTAAGAAAGCTTTTTTACTGCGCCTGATGAAATAAAAGAACTTACCACAGCTACAATAGAGGCAGTCAATAAAATAATAAAATAGTTGATGGTCTTTATTTCAACAGGGTAGGCTAGCCCCATCTCGCCAACAGACATAAAGCCAGTGTTTTTTTGAATTAGAATAATAATTGTTCCCACAACTAACCCAAGGAATACTCCAATTGTATTTATTAAAATACCGTTTTGAAAAAAAATATTTTGGATACTAGATTTTTTTAACCCTAAAATTCTCAAAGTTTGAATGTCCTTTTCTTTCTCTATAATCAACATAATTACAGTGCTAATAACATTAAAAGAAGAAATTATGATGATCATAATCATAATTAATATTACAACTAGTTTTTCACTTTGAATCATTTTGAAAATCGTTTCATTTATTTCATCACGTGATTGAACTTTATAATCTGTAAAATATTCTTTTAGTTTTTCTTTGAGTTTTTTGTTTTTTCTAAAATTAGAAAAATACAGATCAGAGTAAACATTAGATTCTAAGCCCATAAGCTCCTGAACAACAGAAACATCTGCAATAATTATATTTTCTTGATCATCATTTCGAGTTGTAAACACACCATCTGAAAATAAAATCTTACTGTTTTTATAAGGTCTAAAAAGCAAATCTGGATATTGAGTGTTTAAGAAGTAAATATTAAAAGCGCCAGAAATATTAAATAAATTAAGATTAAGTTTATCTGTTAGAGAATAACTTGTATAGCTGTTGTAATCATTAAGCTCAGAGTACTCTCCTACGTTAACTAATTTTGAAAAATCAACTACTCTATTAAAATTTTTGTCAACTCCTATTATCTCCGCATAATTTATTTCGCCATTATTTTCAACTAACACCTTAGTTCTTAAAATTTTGGAAATTGTATCATCCATCTCTGTTAAAAAAACAACATCTTGTTGATTTAGAGCTATAAGGCCCTCATCGTATTTAGTAATTTTGATTTCGGGATCAAAAGATTTAGAAAACTGTAAACTGTAGGATTCTAAACCAGATAAAACAGATAAAATTATAGTAAAAGCAAAATATGAAACACTTAAAACAAAGACTGAAAATAAAGAAATAATAGAAACGATATTAAACCTTGTTTTTGAAAAGAGATACTTTAATGCTAAAAAATTAGTAGGTTTCAAACTTTCATTTAATAGGGTTATCTCCTTCTTTGAGCGCTCTATCGATTTCGTCAATATAGTCTAAAGAATCATCAATATAAAATTCAAATTCAGGAATAATACGGAGCTGGTTTTTAGCCAAAGAAGAAAACTTTTTTTTTACCTCTAAGCTTTTTTTTTGTAAAAATCTAATTGACTTTGAAGCCACGTTTGATGGAAATACGCTTACATAGATTTTTGCATGCGAGAGATCAATTGAAACATTTACTTTAGTAATACTTATCAAAAGATTATGCCTTGTGTGTTCCCTAAATAAAGCTTGAATAATATTTGATAAATCTTTTTTCAGCAAAGAGCTAACCTTTCTTTGGCGTTGAGTTTCCATTTGGCAGAAATTATATTTTAGTAATTCTTAGTGTGTTTACCTGACCTTTTTCATAAATAGGCATTGCAGCAAGATTGATTACATAATCACCTTTCTTGATGTATTTAAGGCCTAGAGCTAAGGAATTTACCTCTTCGACAGTTTTATCAGTACTTTCAAAGTTGTTATAGTAAACGCCCTTTACTCCCCATAGTAAATTCATCTGGGTTAAAATCTTTTTATTAGAAGTAAAAACAATTACCAAAGAGTTAGGCCTCCATGAAGAAATTTGCCATCCAGTATATCCGCTATTTGTTAAAGTACAAATGCCCGAAGCACCTATTTCGTTAGCAATTGTTGCTGCGTTTTTACAGATGGATTTTGTTATCAACCTGTCAGATTTTATCTCAGGTAAATCAACTGGGATTTTAATCAATGGAGAATCTTCAACTCCATGAATAATATCCCCTATTTTTTTTACGACCTCACAAGGATACTTTCCCATTGAAGTTTCGCCTGATAGCATTATTGCATCAGCACCATCCATTACTGAATTAGCAACATCATTTACCTCAGCTCTTGAAGGAGTTAAACTATCAATCATTGACTCCATCATTTGGGTTGCAATAATAACAGGAATTCCTCTTTTTTTACATTTTGCAACAATTTTCTTTTGATTTAATGGAACTTCCTCAGCAGGAATTTCGATTCCAAGATCTCCTCTGGCAACCATTATTCCATTGGAAGCCTTTATGATACTATCAATTTTTTCAATTGCTTGGGGTTTTTCAATTTTAGAAATAATAGGGATATGGTAATCACATTGAGACTCAATCAGTTCTCTTAGTTGTAAAACATCCTTTTTTGATCTCACAAATGAAAGTGCGATCCAATCAAATGACTTTTTTACTGCAAATTTTGCATCATCAATATCTTTCTCAGTTAAAGCGGGTTGAGAAATCTTAGTATTTGGAAGATTAACACCTTTTCGTGGTTTTAATGTTCCTTCTTGAACAACCTTTATATCAACAATATCTTTTTTATTAGTAGACACAACTTTAAAAATCAATTTTCCATCATCCACCAATATATTCTCACCAGGCTTAACATCTTTAGCAAAAGAAGGGTAGCTTATAAATATCTTGTCAACACCATTGCACTTCGTCAGGGCTGAGCAAATTGATAAAGACTGATTCTTTTTAAGCTCAATATTGTTTTCAAGTTCACCAATTCTAATTTTAGGACCCTGGAGATCAGCAAGCAGCGTCACATTTGAGCCCAACTCTTGCCTTAGATCATTTACATCATCAACAATTCTCTCTACTTCACCGTGAGTGGCATGGGAGAAATTGACTCTTAAAACATCTACTCCAGATTTTATGAGCTTTTTAATCATTTCTTTGCTTGAAGAAGCAGGCCCAAGAGTAGCAATGATTTTAGTTTTCTTAAATTTCATTACTCAAAAATAAGCTTATATTTTGACTTTTCGTTCTGGATTTCCACCTTATAGCAGGAAAGAATGCTTGAACATTTTTTTAAAATATTAATAAGCCAAGGAATATTAAATTCTCCTTGCTCAATTTTTAAAAAATACTCTGTTTTTGGAAATTCACTAAGAATAAAATTTATTTGTGAAAAATCTTGAAAGAGTAATCCTCCTGAAATTTGATTATTATCCGACATCGATTTATTAGAAAATAAGAACATTTTAGAATCATATTTTAAAGATTCGTACTTGTAAATTGAATGACTTGCTTTATTGTTTTTATATGAGATATCTTCTATTCTTTTCAGTGAAACTTTTAGTTTTTTATTTATCTCAAAAGCGATTTTGAATATCTCCGAACTGCTGTGGATGGCAAGTAAATGAAAATCACCGACAAGGTTAAAATGGTTTAATTTTAATTTCCCCATTCTATCTTATTTTCAGGCATATTTTTTTAAAGCTATACACGCATTATGCCCTCCAAAACCAAAAGTATTGCTTAAAGCATAATTTATCTCTCTGTGTTGCGCTTTATTAAAAGTAAAATTCATTTTAGGGTCAATTTCTGGATCATCATTAAAATGATTAATGGTAGGTGGCACTATACTGTTATTTATTGATAATATACATGAAATTGCTTCGATGGCACCAGCCGCACCTAATAAATGACCAGTCATGGATTTAGTAGAGTTAATATTGATATTGTACGCATGTTTTCCAAAAACTTCTTTTATAGCTTTTGCCTCAGCTTTATCTCCAAGAGGAGTCGATGTTCCGTGCATGTTGATTGCATCTACATCACCTGGATCGATATCAGCATCATTCAAGCAGTTTTTCATAACAGCAATTGCTCCATTTCCGTCAGGATGAGGAGCTGTCATGTGGTATGCGTCAGCTGAAAGGCCTGCGCCTACTACTTCAGCATGTATTGTTGCTCCCCTGGCGATGGCGTGATCATGTTCTTCTAAAATTAAACAACCTCCTCCTTCTCCTAACACAAAGCCATCCCTATTAAGATCAAATGGTCTTGATGCTGTCTTAGGATCATCATTTCTTTTTGAAAGAGCTTGAACTGCATTAAAACCGCCGATTCCAGCAATAGTAACTCCTGCCTCAGATCCACCACAAACAACTACATCTGAATAACCTAATCTAATATAATTCAACGAGTCAATCAAAGCATTAGCAGATGAAGCACAAGCAGAAACAGTTGCAAAGTTTGGTCCCGTAAAACCATGTCTAATTGAAATTACACCCGGAGCAATATCTGGAATTAGTTTTGGAATAAAAAAGGGATTGAACCTTGGCGTTCCATCTCCTTTTGTGTATGTAATCATTTCATTTTGGATTGTTTCAAATCCACCAATTCCAGAACCCCAGATAACACCAACCCGGTCTTTGTTAACCTTATCTTCTATAATTCCAGAATCTTTAATAGCTTCATCAGAACAGACAATTGCATATTGAGCAAACCTGTCCATTTTTCTGGCTTCTTTTTTATCGAAGTAATCCAGCGCATCAAAATTCTTTAACTCACAAGCGAATTGAGTTTTAAACTTGGAGGTATCAAAATAAGTAATAAAGTCAGCTCCACTCTTACCAGCAATAAGACCTTCCCAATACGAACGAATGTCATTGCCAATTGGAGTCACAGCTCCAAGACCAGTGACAACAACTCGTTTTAAACCCATAAAAAATTTACTTTGCGCTTTCTATATATTGAACAGCCTGTCCAACAGTCTCGATTTTTTCAGCTTGATCGTCTGGAATTTGAATATCAAATTCTCTTTCGAATTCCATGATAAGTTCAACCGTGTCTAAAGAGTCTGCTCCTAAATCATTAGTAAAACTAGCAGTTGGAACAACTTCATTTTCGTCAACACCTAATTTGTCAACAATGATAGCTTGAACTCTTGATGAAATATCTGACATAATAATTGATTTATTGTTGTCGCAAAAATATAAAACTTTGTATTATAAACTTATATTTTTAACTTAATTTTATGACACCTCTGATAACAGATATAATTGATGAAAAAAATTGTTGTTTTTGCCTCTGGCGGAGGATCTAGTGCTGAGAACCTTTATTTGTATTTTAGTCGAAAATCAAATATTAAAGTCCTAAAATTATATTGTAATAATCCAGGCGCAGGCGTACTTAAAAGAGACGGAATGAGTAGTTTAGAAAAACTTCTATTTAATGATGAAGAGCTTATATCAGATAAAATTTTAAATGATTTACAAAAATTATCTCCCGATTTGATTGTTTTGGCTGGTTTCTTAAAAAAAATACCTCTTAAAATAACGAATTTTTTTGTGAATAAAATCGTTAACATTCACCCCTCTTTGTTACCAAAATATGGAGGAAAGGGTATGTACGGTATTAATGTTCACAAAGCCGTGTTAGACAATAACGAGGAGTACTCTGGATTCACCATTCACTATGTTAATAAAAATTATGATGAGGGTGATATAATATTCCAAAAAAAGATTAAAATAAACACAAAAAACCCAAAAGATTTAGCAAAAACAGTTTTAGTTGAAGAACACAAGTTTTACCCTCAAATAATTGAAAACATTTTAAATGAATCCTAATGTAGTTATTTACACAGATGGATCTTCTAGGGGGAACCCTGGTCCAGGCGGTTATGGAATAGTTATGATTGAGCCAAAATCAAACTTCATAAAAGAATTTTCTTGTGGATACAAAAAAACAACTAATAATCGGATGGAGCTAATGGCAGTTATTGTAGCATTAGAAAAAATTAAAGCAGAAAACCAACAAGTTAATGTTTATACAGATTCAAAATATGTTAGTGATGCCGTTGAGAAAAAATGGGTTTTTAATTGGGAAAAAAAAGATTTTAGATCAAAAAAAAATCCAGATTTGTGGAAACGGTTTTTAAAAGTCTATAAAAAACACAAAGTGTCTTTTTTTTGGGTTAAAGGACATTCTAACAATTTATACAATGAAAAATGTGATTACCTTGCTGTTGAGGCCAGTAAAAACAATAATTTAATTGAAGATTCAGGATATGAACAATAAATTATTAATTACAGGAACTGTTGCTTTTGATGAAATTGAAACGGCTAGTGGAAGCTCAGGAAAAATAATTGGAGGAGCTGGCACTTACATTGGTGTTGCATCTAGTTTATTTACTAATAATTTAGCAATTGTCTCAATTATTGGAGAAGATTTTCCTGAGAAGGAAATAAAATTTTTAAATGAAAGAGGAATTAATACTGATATGATAGAAAAAGTTGTTGATGGCAAGACTTTTTTTTGGAAAGGGAAGTATCATGAAAATATGATCAATAGAGACACTATAACTACTGAGCTTAATGTATTAGAAAAATTTAATCCAGTACTAAACACAGAGTTTTCTTCCTCTGAAATTATTCTTTTAGGAAATTTACATCCTAATGTTCAAAATGCAGTTATTGATCAGTCAACAAATCCAAACAGATTTATAATTATGGATACAATGAACTTTTGGATGGACAACACCCTTAATGAGCTTCTGTTGGTAATAAAAAAAGTTGATTTGATTATAATCAATGATGAAGAAGCTCAACAGCTTACAAGTGAAAAAAATATTTTTAATGCTGGCGAGAAAATTCTTAAAATGGGTC
>Ga0160422_10002530_pt1 | contig 11435 bp, 11 predicted proteins | sample Fk160mmetaG_FD_108192 | JGI IMG/M metagenome (GOLD analysis project Ga0160422, IMG submission 108192) | Marine microbial communities from the Central Pacific Ocean - Fk160115 60m metaG | ecosystem: Environmental > Aquatic > Marine > Oceanic > Photic zone | place: The Central Pacific Ocean... | reverse complement strand
CTCTCTCAAATAATTCTTTCCCAATATTTATAGACGATTTTTTTTTGTCTACAACAAGTATTTCCCATTCTGGATGAATTGTGGTTAAAAGATAAATTAAATTCAATCCAACTAATCCAGCTCCGCCTGGAATGAAAATTTTCATATTGCTAAATCTCTAATCTTCTAGACAAATCAGAAACAAAAATATTTGAGGGATCAAGAATCTTCTTTTGAAATTTCCATTCTTCATATCTTGGGTAACTTTTTTTAAACATTTTTGATGATTGTCTTGAGTCTTTTGCTAAATAAATCCTACCACCTGCATTAGCGACTAATTCATCAAGAGAATTTAAAGTCTCTAATAATCCTTTTATCTTAGCGGGTACATCAATTGCTAATGTCCAACCTTCAATAGGAAAAGAAAGATGTCCTTTATTTGCTTTCCCAAATCTTTTCAAAACCGTTAAAAAACTTGGAGCACCAATTTTTTTAAGTGAATCAAGTATCTTTGATATTAAAAAAGATGATTTATCAGGAACTACAAATTGATATTGAATAAAGCCATTACTTCCATAAATTCTATTCCAATTTTCTAAGCTGTCTAATGGATGAAAAAATGTGCCAATAGATTGGAATTCACTTTCTAAAGAGTTTGTGGTCTTAGCAAACCATAATTTATTAAATAAGGTGACTGTAAAATTATTTAGAATCCCATTAGGGAAAAAGGATGGGGTATTTGGTGTTTTTACTTCATCATATTTCAGTGGCTCTTTATATATATTTTTGTTTTTGTAGTTAATTTCATTAGAGTCTGCATGATCACCTTGAGTTAAAATCCCTCGTCCGTTTTTGCTTAGACTATCTATCCAGGCAACGCTATATCTGTAATAATTATCATTCTCTTTCATTGATTCCATTAATGAATTTAAGTCATTAAATTTTTGCGAATGAACTTTGATTTGAGAGGAAGTTATCGAAATAAGTTTAAATTTTGCTTCTACTATTACACCTGTCAATCCCATTCCTCCTGTTGTAGCCCAAAAGGCTTCTGAGGTAGAGATATCAAAAGGAGATAAAATCCTTAGTTTTCCCTGCCCATCAATAAGTGATATTTGGAGAACATGATTTGCAAAACTACCATCACAATGATGATTTTTACCATGAACATCTGATGATATTGCTCCACCAACAGTAATATTTTTGGTTCCAGGACTAACAGGCAAGAAAAAACCTCTTGGAACAATATAGTTTAAAATTTCGCTAAATCTAGCACCACCTCCTGCTAAAAGAACGCCACTTTTTTGATCTAGATGTAATGAATTAAAATTTCTTGTATCTATCACATTGCCTTCTCCGCATTGTGCGGGGTCTCCATATGATCTTCCCAATCCTCTCGAGATTAAAGGATGTATTACTTTATCAATTAGATTTTTTAATTGATCTATATCATTAGGAGTATAAATTCTTGCATTTGAGTAATTAGTTCTCCCCCAACCCGATATAGATTTTGTTTCAAAATTAATTGAATAATTCAAAGTAAATAATATAGATCTTAAAATTTAATATTACAACTTCTCCATTAAAAAGGAGGGTAATGATTTAATAATTAGCATAATTATTTTCCACCAATATGGCAGATATTCGATACCGTTCTTATATGGATCCCTTAGTAATTTTCTTACAATTTTACTCTTATCAGTAAATAAAAAATCTGGGAAACTACCTTTTGACATTGAGGTTTTAATTAATCCAGCTTTTATTATCCTTATGTTAAAAGGACTTGTATGATACATATTTGCTAAGCCCTCACAATAAGTAGTTAATCCAGATTTAGCTGCACCATATTGATAGTTTGATGGTCTTCCTCTGTCTCCAGCAACTGAAGAGAATATCCATAAACATCCTTTCTTTTTAACTCTTTCTTTTGTAACTATGGATTTAATCCAAGAAATAAGAGAAATAAAATTTATTTTTAAAATATTTAACTCTTCAGATAAGTTTTTATTCTTGTAATTTGATCCAAGAAATCCAGCTGAAATAATATATAAATCATAATCTAGATATTGATTTTCTTTAGGAATATAATCAGATAATAAATCTACTTCTTGAGTCTGTATTTGAACATCATAATTAATTTTTAAATTAGTCATTATTTGTTTGTTTTTTTTCTTATCTCTTGCTATGAGTAAGAACTTTTTACAACCATTTCTAGCAAATTGAATACAAATCTCTTGAGCTATTTCACTCGTACTACCTAGAATCCAGACAGAATTAACTTTATACACAATCTTAATATTTTAAGAAACCAATTAATGCAATTGATAATAACCAACCCACTATTGATAGTAATATACCTTTGTCGCTCAGTAAAATTTCTTCTGGCTTTTCAGGATTGATATTTGGATTATGAATTTCTCTTTTTTTCCTTTCTTTAGGATCAGTTATTAGTTGATATCGAAAAATTCCCAATAAGACGAAGGGTATACTTATTATCATTGCTCCTTTGGGAGATCCATTAATTGAATGTCCTGCTGCCCATAATGAGTAACTCATAAAAGCACTGGTAGATACCGTCGATTCTGCTCTATTTAGCATAGATAAAGAATACCTATTTAATGACTTTCTTGTTACTATTTTCATATCAATAACATTCTGTAATTCTGCCTTTCTTTTTTCAATAGCAAGAAATAAAGCTAATAGTCCAACTGATAATAAGAACCAAGGAGAAAAATCAAAATTTGAAGATTTTACTCCAGCAATTGCTCTAAGTAAGAATCCAGAAGAAATACAACAAATATCGAGAATTGGTTCTTTCTTTAGCTTTATACAATATGCAATTTGAATAAGAAAGTAAATTAAAATAATATAAGCTGAAGTATTATTAATTGAAAATGCTATACACAAGCTTGCTCCAAATATTAATATTGAATAAAAAATAGCTTGTTTAATTAATATTCTCCCTGAAGCAATTGGTCTAAATTTTTTATATGGATGTCTCTTGTCACTATTAATATCAATAGTGTCATTAATAAGATAAATAGAGCTTGATACAAGACAAAAAGAGATGAAGCATATAATTGATGAATACCAAATATCAAATGATATTGTAAAAGAAAAAAATGGAGCAGCAAATACTAAAAGGTTTTTTGTCCACTGTTTAGGTCTACATGCTTCTATTAGATCCTTCAAAATTTCTTCATGCCACTAATTAATTATTTAACATAATAACATTAGTTATATTTCCTAATTTATATTAATTTGAGAAATAAAAATAAAATTCCATATAAAAAATTTTTTTATTTAAAAGTTAAATTTTTATGAGAAGAATAACTTGTAATAGATGAAGATAATATTCCATCTATATCAGCAATTAATTATAATTATTAATAATACAAACTAATAAAAAATTTAAACCTAGATTAATGAAATTAGGTTTACATTAAATTGATAAATTGATCATTTAAACCGAAATATTTGGAGGAATATCAAAAATGATAAATCTCTTATATACAAAAATTTAAAAGTAACGAAAAAGAATTAATTATACAAACAAATCACTATCATTAGTCGAGTTCAATAAGTGCTGATATATTATTTCCGAGCATGGCTATTTCAACGTTTGTCCTATTAAAAAATAAATATTTGAGAAAAATAGTTTGAATTAGAAAATTTCTAATTATCTAATTTCTTCCAAAGAACCAATAATATAATCAACAAATAAATCATAATGACATTTCTCGAAAAGGAAGAATAGAGGCAGCAAGCTATCAATAAGTCTGAGATAAAAGGGTGATTATCCATATCAGCATATGTAAGACAAAAAATCCCTGGATTTACAAAGTCCAGCAGCAAGTTATTGAGCAGGAAACTTAATTAGAGTTCCAACAGTTCGCAAAGCAACTTTAATAAAAATTACTATTCCTTCTTCTCTTTGTATAGCAGTTTCTATATCCATAACTTTTGGACATTATTTTAATCCACCTCGTTTAAGAATTAATATCCTAAAGTAATACTCTCCACTTTAAATTTCTCTTAAAAATCAATATCTAATCTTTTAGAGATATAAGGTATTTTTGAAACTGAAATAATACGCAACTTTGGTACCTTTTCAAAAAGCATAGGATATTTTATTGATACCTTTTATACTCATGAATCAAAAAACAACGACATTTAAAAAGGAAAGTGCAGAGAAGTTGATTTTATAAGATTTATCTATAGAAAAAATATTTTTTGTCTTAGGGGTCCTCAAAGAAAACTAATTTTTGATTCTTTAACTAGACTTTTAAATATTTACTAATCCCACTAAATTTACCCTCAACATTTTTATCTTTGAAACGTTTTGTCATTACAAAATTTGTAAATACAAAATTCACTCTCTAAAAAATTATTAAACTAATTTTTGAGACATTGTTTATGATTGTTTGAAAATTTTAAATACGCATTAAAGGAATATATTAAATATCTATTTTTATTAATTCAAAATGGTTTTTATATTTTAATTTTATCAATAATTAACCTTGAAATATCTTCACTTATAGCCAGAGAGGCTGTTGCTGCAGGTGAAGGCGCATTACATATATGAACTATATTATTATTTTGAAAGTAATAGAAATCATCTATTAACTCTCCATTTATTCCACATGCTTGAGCTCTTATTCCAGACTCTCTAGCTATTAAATCATCCGAAGATATATTTGGGACAAGTTTTTTTAATTCTTTTACGAATTCCGCCTTAAAAATAGATCTGTAGAATTCATTCAATCCTTCTTTCCAATATTTTTGACTTAATAAAAAAAAGCCAGGCCATGTTAATGAATCAAAAGTGTCCCTAAGATTAAAGCTTGTTTTCTCGTATCCTTCTCTAGCAAAAGATAAAACGGCATTTGGTCCACATTCAATTGAACCATCTATCATCTTTGTAAAATGAACACCCAAAAACGGAAAATTTATATTTGGGACAGGATATATCAGATTTTTTACATATTTTTCTGCATCTTTTTTCAATAAAAAATATTCACCTCTGAAGGGAGTTATTCTAAATTTTAGATTATTTTCAGTCATAGCAGCAAGTCTGTCAGAGTAAACCCCCCCACAGGTTATTAGTACTTTTGACAAGATTGTTGTATTTTGCGTAATTATTTCAACTAAATTATTCATATTTTGACTGATACCCCTAACTCGTGAATTATAAATAATTTCTCCACCAAGAGAGTTTATTTTTCTGATAATTTTTTCTGAAACCTCTTTATAATTAACAATGCCTGTTTGCGGAACGAAAATTCCCCCTTCGCCTCTACAATAAGGTTCATAATCACGAATTTCTTCCTTAGATAATGATTTTAATCCTTTTAAGCCATTAAGTTTTCCTCTCTTTTGTAGAAAACTTAATTGATTTAATTGATCCTTTGACGTTGCCACTACTATCTTTCCACAAAGTTCATATCTTATATTCTCTTCTTCGCAGAATTTTATTAATAATTCTCTCCCCTTAATGCAATTTTTTGCTTTTAGAGAATTTGGCTTGTAATACAATCCTGAATGTATTACACCACTATTTCTACCAGTTTGATGTTTCGAAAATAAATCTTCTTTTTCTAACACAACAAGTTTGCATTTCGGAAATCTTTTTAAAATGTCCATTGAGGTTGATAAACCTATAATCCCTGCACCAATTACAGCAACATCATATTTCATAAATTTGAAAAAAATTATTTTTTGCCTTTACAGGTCAATTGATAGAAATTAGTCAATATTATCTTAAATATAAAAGTTCAAAATTTAGGATAATTTATTGTTGATTATTGTGCAATAATAATTGTTATTGTGAAACTGATATGAAAAATTTAGATCTTTATTCTGATGAGATAGCAAAGTGTAGAGTTTGTAATGAAAAACTTTCAAAAATCATAGATTTCGGATCGCAGCCTTTAGGTAATGGTTTTTTGGGCAAATCAGAATTTAAAAATGAATTCTTCTTTCCAATGAAACTTGGATTCTCTGAAAAAAGCAAAATGATTCAGCTTTTTCATCAGCCTGAACCAGAAAGAATGTTTCACGATGAATACGCTTTCTTTTCAAGCACATCTAAATATATGAGTAAACATTTTGAAGACTTTAGCGAATTTGTTATCAGTTCAGGGTATTTAGAGTTCAAGAACCCTTTTGTTATAGAACTTGGTTGTAATGATGGAATCTTACTTAAGAATTTTGCTCTTGCTGGGATTAAACATTTGGGAATTGAACCATCAGTGAATGTTGCAAAGGAAGCGAACAAAAATGGTGTTAATACTATAAACGAGTTCTTTTCAGAGGAATTAGCCAAAAGGATTCTTAATCAATATGGCAAAGTAGATGCTTTTATGGCTGCAAATGTAATGTGTCATCTCCCAAAAATTAGTGATGTTGTAAGAGGAATTAAAATTTTATTAAAAGACAAAGGGGTTGTTATATTTGAGGATCCTTATCTTGGTGATGTCATCAAAAAGACCTCTTATGATCAGATTTATGATGAACATGTATTTTTATTTTCTGCAATTTCAGTAAACTATCTTTTTAATTTGCATGGGATGGAACTTATTGACTTATACCCGCAAAAAACACATGGTGGTTCAATGAGGTATGTCCTCTCAAAAAAAGGTGCCTACAAACCTAGCGAGAGAGTTTTTGAAACAATTAAAAATGAGAAGATTTTAGGTTTAGATAACTTAGAAAAATTCTTTGAATTTTCTAAAAAAGTTGAAAAATCAAAACATAATCTTATTACTCTATTACAAGAATTAAAAGATACTGGTAAAGTTATTGCTGGTTACGCTGCTACATCAAAAAGTACTACTGTTTTAAATTACTGCGGCATAGGCCAAAATCTTATTGATTATATTTGCGATACAACCCCAATAAAGCAAGGAAAATATTCACCAGGCATGCATATTCCTGTAGTTAGTCATAATTATTTTATTAATAATCCACCTGATTTTGCGTTGCTCCTAGCATGGAATCATTCAGAAGAGATACTAGAAAAAGAAAAAAATTTTATTAATAGAGGTGGCTCTTGGATAACTCATGTCCCAGAAGTAAAAATAATATGATTTATTTTGCTAATCCTCAGGAACAATTTAAAAGTTTTAAAACTGAAATTGAAGAATCTATATCTAGAGTACTTAAAAGTAATTCTTATATCCTTGGGGAAGAAGTAAATTGTCTAGAAAAAGAATTTTCAAGTTTTATAGGTACAAAATTTGCTGTAGGAGTAGCTAATGGCACTGATGCTATTGAAATCTCTTTAAGAGCTTTAGATATTGGCTTTGAAGACGAAGTAATTACAGTTTCCCATACTGCTGTTGCCACAGTTGCGGCAATTGAGGCTACTGGAGCAACTCCTGTTTTGGCAGATATTGAGACAGATTTCTACACTATAGATACTAATAATTTGGAAAGTTTATTTTCAGACAGAACAAAGGCTGTAATAATTGTTCATCTATATGGACAATGCGCAAACATACCAGCGATCAAAAGTTTTTGCAAAGAAAAAAACATTTCTCTTATTGAAGATGTATCACAAGCTCACGGTGCATATTTTAAAAATTTAAGGCTTGGTACTTATGGTGATATAAGTTGCTTTAGCTGCTACCCAACCAAAAATCTCGGAGCTATTGGAGATGCGGGACTTATTGCAACAAATAATAAAAAACTCTTCGATAAGATAAAAGGGATTAGGGAATATGGCTGGTCAGAAAAAAGATATATTAGTAATTATGCAGGAAAAAATTCAAGATTAGATGAACTACAAGCAGCAGTTTTAAGAGTAAAATTAAGAAATCTCGATAAATTAAATAATAGAAGGACAGAAATCGCCAAAAGATATACGAAATTTCTTGAAAAATTTGATTCAGTAAAAACTCCTAAAATAAGGAAAGAGAGTTCTCATGTCTTTCATTTATATGTTATTAGACTTGAAGAAAGAGACCATTTAATTAATTTTTTGAAAAGCAAAAATATTTTTCCTGGTATTCACTATCCTATTCCAATTCATCTCCAACCAGCCTATGAAAACAGATTAAAGATTTCTAAAAATATAAAAAATACAGAACTCGTATCAAAAGAAATTTTATCATTACCTATTTATCCTGAATTATCTAATGAACAATTAGATTATATATTGAATTGTTTAAATTTATTTTTTTGTAGAAAATGAAAGTTTTTAAGACTGAAATAAATGGGGTTTTACTAATCGAAATAGATGCATTCCAAGACAACAGAGGTCTTTTCTATGAGAGCTATCAAAAAAAAAGATATTCCGAATTTGGAATAGAAGATAATTTTGTACAAGACAATTTCTCAAGTTCAGCTAAAAATGTTATTAGAGGTTTGCATTATCAGAAGAAAAATTCACAATCTCAATTATTAACAATCTTAAGTGGTACTATATTCGATGTTTTAGTCGATTTAAGGAAAACATCTCCAACTTTTAAAAAGTGGATAAGTATTGATTTAAACGATAATGGAAATATTAGACAAATTTATATGCCTCCAGGCATAGCTCATGGATTTTGTGTATTAAGTAATCATGCTTACATACACTACAAAGTAAATAAAAAATATGTTCCTGAAAATGAAGCTGGAATTCATTGGGCGGATAATGAATTAAAGATCAAATGGCCTATTTCAGAGCCCATCTTATCAGTTCGTGATGATTCATATCCATCACTAAGTGGTCTATCAATAAATGATTTACCAAGAGATTTATAAAAACCATTTAACAATTTAATTAATTTATTAATTTATTAATTTATTCAATCGTGCTATATCCATTGAAGTATCGGGAGCTATATCTAGATTGGGGATATCGCATCTTGAAATTTTAGATATAGAGGGTTTTTGAATTTTAGCGAAATCATATACACTTTGACTTTTTCCGCCTAAATTAATAATTCCTGTTTGATCTAAAATTTTTAAAATTTTTGGAGCCGCATCTTTTGTAAATATCATACTTTTTTTTACATCATTTAAAGCTGCTTCATGAGGAAATGGATAGTCGCAAAGACAAGCTCTTATTATCAAAAAATTTTCTAAATAATGAACTGAACACTCTCCCCCAAGTTTTGACCATCCATATTTAGAAATTCCGTCATTTACTTTTGAATAGGGAGAGATACCATCAGTCTCTTTATAGTTCCCTTTCTCTCCCGGATAAACATAATCTGTTGATATATAAATTAATTTAGTTTCTAGAAATTTTAAACATGCTATTACTATATTTGAAGTGCCAATGATATTCGTAGTTATACTTTTTTCGGGAAATTTCTCATGATTTTGCATCGGTTTAGTAAAAGCCGCTGCATGAATAAAATATTTTGGATTATACTTCTTAAGATAAATTTCTATTTTTAAAATATCTCTAATATCCATTTCATCCTTACTAGGTGCGATAACATTATAATTTTTTGCACATTTTTTTATTTCCTTTGCTAACTTTCCTCCACCTCCAGATACTAAGATCGTTTCTTTCATTTAGTTGCCTAATAATATAGTATTGTTTAATTATATTTAGTAAATTAATGAATTCTATAAAGGATGTTGTTTTAAAAAATTTAACTTCCCATAATAATAATTCAGGAAATTTAGTCCCTATTGAATTCTTAAAAGATTTAAATACAGAAATTAAAAGAAGTTTTATTATTTCATCTGTTAAAGAAAACATTATAAGAGGTAAGCATGCACATAAAGATTTAAATCAATTTTTAATTTGCCTAAGAGGAACATGCAAAATTATTTGCGACGATGGAATAACAAAAAAAAACTTTACTTTAAACAGACCAGATCAAGTTTTGTATATTCCAAATCATATCTGGTCAGAACAAAATTACATAAATAAATCAACTATCCTTTTAGTCTTTTGTGATGACTATTTCAAAGAATCAGACTACATAAGGAACTACTCCGATTTTAAACTATTTAGGAAAAAACGACTTAATTAAAGATATCAGTTTGTTAATATAATTAGTTATTCATTATTGCAACTAAAAGAAATTATTTTTATTCATGAAAATTATAGTAACTGGCGGTTTAGGCCACATTGGATCTCACTTAATAAGAAATTTATCTGAAGAATTCAAGCAAGCAAAAATTATAATAATAGATAATTTAATGACACAAAGATACTGTTCTTTATTTAATCTGAGAAATAAGGAAAGATATTTTTTTATAAAAGCAGATGTAATTAAAGATAATCTTGAATTCCATTTCAAAGATACTGATTATGTTGTGCATCTTGCAGCGATCACTGATGCAGCAAATAGCTTTAATAACGCTGAAGAAGTAGAAATGAATAATTATGAAGCCACAAAAAAAGTTGCAAATTATTGTTCAAAATACGGATGCAAATTAGTAACGCTTTCATCTACAAGTGTGTATGGTACGAATGATCAATTAGTTGATGAAAATGCAAAAAATTCTGATTTAAGACCACAAAGTCCTTATGCAAAGACAAAATTAAAAGAGGAATCATTTATATTAAACAATTGCAAAAAAAATAATCTTAAAGGAACAATTTTTAGGTTTGGAACGATTTTTGGAACTTCTCCTGGCATAAGGTTTCATACAGCTGTAAATAAATTCTGTTTGCAAGCTGCATGGGATGAACCATTAACAATTTGGAAAACTGCATATTATCAAGTAAGACCTTATTTGGATATAGATGATGCATCTAGAGCAATAATTCATTTAATTAAAGAAAATATTTTTAATGGCGATATTTTTAACATTTTAACGTTTAATGCATCAGTGTCTCAAATCGTTGAAGAAATCAGGAAATACAAAAATGTAGAAATAAAAAAAGTAGATAGCAAAATAATGAATCAATTATCTTATGAGGTATCCACGGAAAAATTTATAAAAACTGGTTTTAAGTATACTGGCAGTCTAGAAAAAGGAATTAAAAATACTATGAAATTATTAGGGGTCATCTCATAAATTAATTTAATTATTTCTTTACTGAAATATGAGCCACTTTGAACACTTTCTTCTTTTTGAAAGTCTTCCTATCTTTCTTCCATTCATTGAAACAGAGACTCCTCTTTCATTCAGACTTATACATGAGATTACTAAAAGATCCTCAAGATTCATAAACTCCAGTAAAAATTTACCAAAAAGATTAATATTGAAGTCTATATAAACACTCATTTATTTAATCAACCATAAGGAGTAGAGGTGTTCAAGTTTGCCCTAATACTTCTTAAAAGCAAAAATAAAGAGATTCTGTTCTCTTCGAGCTCTTTAAAATAATAATTATTTTTTTATCCAACATTGAATGAATAGATTTAAAATATAGTTCTAGTAACTCAACATAGATGTCTTATAACGACATCATGAAATTGAATAACTGATCAATTAAATAGATCTCAATAGATTTGTTCTTAAAGATCCACATGTATATATCTTTACTTAATATTGATTTG
>Ga0160422_10002529_pt1 | contig 11440 bp, 7 predicted proteins | sample Fk160mmetaG_FD_108192 | JGI IMG/M metagenome (GOLD analysis project Ga0160422, IMG submission 108192) | Marine microbial communities from the Central Pacific Ocean - Fk160115 60m metaG | ecosystem: Environmental > Aquatic > Marine > Oceanic > Photic zone | place: The Central Pacific Ocean... | reverse complement strand
TGTCAAAGTGCTTCCGCTTGTGGCGGAGCAATTCTAGCATGGTCTCTTGTTTCATCATCTCTGCTGCGAGCTGAGGAGACTTGCTAATTTGAGGGGGAAGGAACGTGCAGTGCAGGCTGTCCTTGCTACTGAGTACGTACATGGATGATTCGGCATTGACCTCAAACTGACAAATGTGTGCAGTGTCCCCGTCTTGTACTTGGTCAAATTCCAGGTACTCGACGGCGTCTTTGCCATATTGGTCTTGCAGGGTCAAACGCATGCCCTCGGGATTCCCTTCAAAGTTTTCGAAAAAGTCTAAAAAATAGTGGAGGTCGAGACCGAGCAGAGCCACTTGTTGATCGCCTTCATCAAGCCAAGGACTTGCATATCGAATGTGACATCCCCCTGCGCGGTTGCGAAGGCCGTTGTGGAAATACTTGTCCATCATTTCTTTTTGCACCGCGAGCATGGCTGTATCTGAGGTGCGATGGCCTGGGAAATACTTGAACATTTCATCCCACTCGCCGATGTTGGACAGGTGGAAGTAAGAATACAGGTCCTCAAGGACAGTCTCCAAGGAATCTTCTCCCATGAAGCTTATGAGTCCCACATTGTCGACAGTGATGCTGAGTGGGTCAAGTTCAGGATGTATTTCCAAGTCAGGTACAGCGATTACATTGTCTGGGGCATCGTTCGCCAAAATCAGTTTGGACGGATTTGCCCCCGAATTGCTGGTTTTGTCGCAGCCAAGGAAGACAAAAGTCAATCCAGTCATCAACCAGAACAAGGGCGTGAACACACATTTCCTTCTCATCCCACAAAGATAAGAGGAGCGACCTCGGGAACTTATCCAGTCAATTGACGAAAAGAGATCCTCCGTCAAGTGGGGATTGCTGAATCAGTCGACGTGTCATTTCGATGCATTCAAGCAGGGCTTGCTGCATTTCGGGGACCGTGGGTTTGCTTAAGATCTGGGCCCGTTGCATGGCGTCAATGTCCAGATGCTGAATGAGCTTGAGGAATCCTTGATGTTCCAAGTTGCCAACATACATGTCGAGTTCACGCATGTCTTGAATCAGCGCATCTCTTGCGTCTGAACAAGCTTTGCCCAAAGGCCATTCGGACCATTCCCGAATCTCTTCGACCTCTCCAAGTGGGTATGGCACTACGCCAGGAGTCTCATCCATGTTTTTCAGCCGAAAGAGGCCAGTGGCAGTCACGGCGACATCTCGCTTGCCTCCAGAGTGCCTCTTTTGGACAGTCACCAAGCGCATGGTGGCTCCCACACGCCAAACTTTGGAGTCGTGAAAGAAGGGAATGCCGAATTCATGCATTTGCATGGCTTCCAGTTCATTGAACAGTGCTTGGTAACGCTGTTCAAAAATGTGCAGACCAATAATTTCGCCCGGCATGGGGAGCAATCGCAAGGGCAAAAGTGCAAGAGGCATGATGCGAGGTTACGATATCCTTTCCTCGCATTTCTCGGTTTTGTCATTAAGGCCTTACTTGCGGGGCTGAGGCCGCACATGAGGGACGGCAACGCCTGCGAAGCCTCGTTCCCCATTTGCGTACATGCCTTCCAACAAAAGACCGTCTTCTCCATGCCGCGCCGCGCGTTGGACCACGCGCTCAATGTCTTCATTCAAAAGAATGGGGGCTCCATCAATCCTCAAAACGATGAACCCTTTGCGAAGCCCTTGACGCAACCAAGGTCCGTCCTTGAGATTCTTGACGATGACACCACCTTGGATTTGAAGCGCTTGGCACAAGTCTTCCGATACAGGCTCCAATTCTACGCCCCAAGACTTCTGCAATTCATCCATGGAAATTGCCTTTGGTTGATTTTTCGGAAGGCTTGTCGCAGAGGAAATGGAAGATTCACCTGCGCGGCTTGTCAAGGTCACCACAAAGTTGCGTCTGTCTCGTCCTCGCTGAACGCCCACACTCACCTCATCACCCGGCCGATGTTTCGAAAGTTGTTCTTGCAGGGAAGGGAAAGAACGGACGTCAATTCCGTTGATGCTCACTATTTGGTCACCGCGCTTGATTCCTGCTACTCCGGCACCTCCCTGAGGCCTTGCCGAAGCGACTACTACACCAGTCTCGCGTGGATCGACTTGAATGCCCAGATAGGCGCGCTGGACCCGACCAAATTCGCGGAGGTCTTGAACGACCTTGGCGACAATTGCGGAGGGAATCGCAAAAGAATAACCCGCATAAGACCCCGTCTGGGAGGCGATGGCCGTATTGATGCCGATGAGTTTTCCTTCCAGATTGACCAAAGCACCGCCGCTGTTTCCTGGGTTGACTGCAGCATCGGTTTGGAGAAAACTTTCCACTGGATAGATGTCTCTCGATGCATCAGCTTGCAACAACCGAATGTTGCGGCCTTTGGCGCTGACAATCCCTGCAGTGACTGTGGAAGTTAGATTCAATGGGTTTCCCACGGCCAAGACCCATTCGCCGACTTGAACTTCATCGGAGTTGCCCATGTCCAATACGTGGAATGATCGATCAGCTTTGATTTCGAGTACAGCCAAATCGGTACTGGGATCACTGCCAACAACACGAGCGGGGAACACCTGTCCATCTGAAGTGCTGACTTGGACTTCACGCGCCCCTTGAATGACGTGATGGTTGGTCACGAGAATTCCCGATTTATCGATCATGACGCCGCTGCCTGAGCCTTGGGCGATGTGTCCTGAAGACATCCCCAGCATGCTTAGCCATGGGTTGGTTTGGTCAGTGACAAGGGATGTGGTCTGCACGTGCACGACGGCGTCAACAGAAGATGCCGCGGCAGAAATGAAGGCCTCAGTTCCTAAATTGATTGGAGAATGCGCTGCGTTTGGTCTTTTGGGAACGGAGATTGCATGAGGCGCAGCATTCGTCGCAGGAATGATGACGGGAAGGGGGGCTGTGCCATTTTGCTTGAGCATCAACAGCGTTCCAATGGAACCTACCGCCACCAGCACTGCACCTGCGCCTACGCGAAAGAATAGGGTGTTCATGAAATGGGTCTTCTTCATGGAACACAAAGCAACGCAAGTCTTCCTCGATTTAGCTCACGAAAAATGTCAACAAATCTGAACGCCGCGTTTGCTTGACGCTTTGTCTACTTTTCTTGGCTGAGACCAATTTCCCGTAAACGCTCGCTGAGGTATTGGCCAGCGGTGGTCGCTGGATCCATTGGAGTCTGTCCGTGTTTCACGCATTGTGGCAAGGCAGCCAAACTCATGCTGGGTACGGGGTGACAGAAAAAAGGCATGCTGAATCGCGATTGTCCCCAAAGTTCTTTTGGAGGATTGACCACGCGGTGAGTCGTCGACTTCAATTCGTGATTTGTCAAGCGTTGAAGCATGTCGCCTACATTCACAACAAGGTGTTCTGGCAAGGCTTTGACTGCCGTCCAAACGCCTTCTTTGTCCATGACTTCCAATCCATCCGCAGAGGCTCCAACGAGCAAAGTAATGAGGTTGATGTCTTCATGCTGCCCTGCTCGAACACTCGAGTCCGGTGCAGCCGTAATGGGTGGATAGTGGATGAGGCGCAGAATGCTGTTGCCGCCGGGGACATATTCTTCAAAATAGTTCTCATCCAATTCAAGGTGCAAAGCAATTGCCCGAAGCATTTGACGGCCTACATTTTCTAAGCTCTTATACAAAGTATCTGCCTGTGAGGCAAGTTCCGGGCGCTCGATGACTTGCGCATTGGGAGGATAATTGTTCAGGTCCGCGCCCTCTGGGATGGTTGTTTGACCTACTTGCCAGAACTCTTTGAGGTCAGCGGCATTGGAGCCCTTGGCATGCTCTGTACCAAAGCTTACATAGCCGCGCTGACGATTGTGTTCCGGGTGTTCATGCTTCATTTTGATTTCTGGGGGGAGAGCAAAGAATGCCTCCGCCTCAGAGTACATGTCTTCAATCACACTGGGTGCCACACCGTGGCCTGAAATTGCAGCAAAGCCAACCGAGCGATATGCTGCACCTAGATTGTTGACAAAAGTCTGTCGTTGCTCGACGGTCCCATGCGTGAAATGGCTGAGGTCGAGGGTGGGAATGCCTGCGACAAAATCGAGGTGTGCGACGGAATCTGGCGGAGTTTTCATGACTAGGAAGTTGGTTGTAAAGTTCGCAATTCTCAGATAGATGCGTTTTGTGTGACATGTCGAAAAAGTCGAGACACTGTTGTGCCGTGTGTGTCCCACGAAAATTGTCCCTCAATGCTCTTTTTCGCTCGCTTTGCCATCTCCTTCGATTGTTCAGGGGAGGCCAAAAGGTCATCCACTGCCGAGGCGAAGGCCTCGGCATTTTGGCACACCACAGCATGCCCGGTGCTTGGAAGGTTGAGTGGGGTAAATGCGTGAGGGGATAAAATGCAAGGTACTTCGGCAGCCATGGCTTCAAGGACTTTGTTTTGGAGTCCCGTACCTATCCGCAGTGGCGCCATGAATAGGGTGGCTTTTCTGTATTGGGTGGCAATGTCATCGACCCAGCCGGTTACAGTGACACGATCAGATGCTAGCGCCTTAACACTGGCCTTGGGTTCTGCCCCAGCGAGAATCACTCGTACTCGGGGGTGCTTGATTTGAGGGAGAATGTCTTTTACCAAGTGGTGAGCAGCATCCACGTTGGGGGCATAAGACATGTTCCCGGTGAACAGGACAATGGGGTCGTTTTGTGTTCCTGGATTCGCTGGGGTAAAAGCACTCAGGTCGACGCCATTGGGAACGATTTCGATGCGATCCCGGTCTCTGTGGGGGATGAGCAAGCGATCATTTCGAGAAATGATGGTGGCCGCATCGAAATAGTCAAACACCCTCGACTCATATCGGGCCAGCCGCGTGCCCTCGGTTCGAAGCAACAATTGAAATGGTTTCATGAGGAGTCGCATCTCGCTGTTGGCACGACGATGCATACCCGCACTGAGGGCATCCATGTAGTCTAACACCTTCGGCACTTCGTGAATGTCTTTGACGTATTCCGCACAGCGAACAAGCTGGCAATAAATCGCTTGTGGAGCGTGTTTCGCAACAAGCTCTTGGACTTGATTTTGAATGCGCTTTTCTGTGAACCAAGTCACTTGAAAAGGCCAGTCGGAAGCCCATGCCCAAGCCATGCGCCACAATCGACGAAACCAAGACAATTTCAAAACGTGCAATTCGGTCACAAAATGCGAAAGGGCTTCTCGTTGTTCCGCGGTCACATTGGCAGAGCTCAAGCAACACAAGATGACCTCGTGTTCTTCACTCAAGTGTTTCAATTGGTGATAGAGGCGAAGTTTGTCTCCTTTCTGCAAGGGATAAGGAACTCGAGAGGAAATGACAAACAACTTCATGAATTCACCCACGCTTGAAGTTGATTTACAAATTGCTGTGCCCGAGCCTCATGCCCGAGGTGGTGCAAGGCCCATTTGCGCCCCGCCTGCCCGAGCCTGAGCGCCAACGCCGGTGTCTGTAAAAGTTGGATCATGGCGTCGCACATGGATTTCGCATCATCGGCAACAAAGACGTGTTTTCCATGTTGCAATTCCATTCCCTCCATCCCTTTTGTGGTGGTGACCACGGGTCTGCCCGCCGCGAGTGCTTCTGCCAGTTTGATTCTCATCCCCGAACCTGCATGGAGTGGTACCACGACAACACAGGGTGTGTCGTATGTGGCTTGGGCGTCTTCAACTTCTCCCAAAACATCGATGCCCAGCGCTTCTTCAGAGGACCAAGATTCTGGCATGTTTCGGCCAGCCAGACGCAATTTGACCTCAGGCATGGCCTCGTGCACCATGGGCCAAACCTCGTCTCTCAACCATTTTACTCCCTGCACATTGGGGGTCCAGTCCATGGCGCCAAGATGCAACACTGAGTCAGGTGGCGTGAGCATGTTGGCGTGGAGACGGTTTTCCACATCAAGCCCTAAAGGCAAGGAAATGACTCGACTTTTGTCTGAGGAGGCAGGGAGGTGATCACGAAACCACTTGGCATCGGGTTCTGTAATGGCGGCCACAGCATCGACAGTATGAAGCAACCTCACCTCTTCCATTTCTAGGTTGGATTGAAAAAGGTGGAGCAGCCATTTTTTTGGTCCTTTTTTCATGGCCTTGGCAACGTCTTCCCAAAGCTTGTGCTCAACGTTGTGGGCCCGCAGAACAATCTCCGCGTCGCTCAGCCTACGAATTACAGGGATGTAAGGGGTTGTGAACAGAGATTCCAGAATCACTACGTCAAATACTTGGACGCGCAAGACGTCCTCAATGGCGCGATCCATTTCTGGGACGTGAAATCGACTTAAGTGATAACTTTCTCCAGTCACAACGTGACTCATGGCATCCCTGACGTTGAGAACGGTATCCGCAAATACCACTTCCAAAGCTGTGTCTCTGAGGTACGTTTCGTCAATTTGTGATTTGAGAAACGGATGCTTTTCCGTAAAGAGGCTAAGCACCTTCAAATTGTTGCCATGTGCCAACAACCCTGTGGTCAAGCTGTCCATGGCGATGCAGCCGCCGTCGACTGCCGGTCGCGGAGGCTTATGGCATATTTGAAGGATGCGCAGAGGTGCACTCATCTCAAGGTAAAATTAGGATGAACCCCATCTTGGAATCCATCGACGTTCTCTTGTGGTGCTCCACATTAAAAATACAGCCAAAGGAAGGAGAGTGAGGGTACTTAGCCACATCCCTGACCAGGGTGACAAGGTCCCCAATTTGACCAATTGTTCACCCAACATCGAAAGAGAGTAATACAGCAAGAACAAGCACAATGCAAGAAGTGTGGGGACGCCTAATCCCCCTCGACCTACCAAGGCCCCCAGTGAGCTTCCAACCAAAAACAGAACCATGCACCCTAAGGCCAAGATGTATTTGCGATGCCACTCGATGTCATGTCTGTGTTGTCGGAGTCTTTTTCCCTGCATGTTGGAGACGGCATTTTCTAGACTTCGAATTTGATTGCGTGACGTCTCTCTCGCTTTTTCAAATGCACGACCTCGATGTAAGGCGTTGAGAGAGGTGTGCCAGGGAGAAATGGCAGCAAGTTGAGGTGCCGATGCGGCGTTTTCGTACCACCCCGTGGAGTCCGCCAATCGTTCAACCTGCCGGCGTCCATACAGAATCAATTCTGCACCTTCTTTCCCAATGTTGGCTTTCAAAGAGTCGCTGTAATGGCTGAGCTCAGATAAATTCATTCGCTCGTAAGAGCGTCTGAAAAGGTCCTCGTTGGCCATGGCGAAGTCGAGGCTGTGAAGGGGAATTCGAAGTGTTTGGGTTCCAAATTGGCTTTGAATGTGTGGATAAATGCGTTCCTTGTTGCGGATCATGGATTCCTGATGTTCCTCATAACTGACGCCTTTTTGCAGTTCGAGGACAAGTGAGCCTCCCTCTTGACTCATACTTCCATGTTCGGCATGAACCACCAAGACACTTCGTCCTTTTGGATCGCGGTGATCGTGGATGAGGATGTCGTCAAGTGACCCGTCTGGGTGTTTTGTGCCCACTCGAATGGAGAAGCCGTCAATGCCGTTGTAGAATACTCCTTCGCGAATGTTGAGAGCAGGTTTTTGTTTGGTAACCGAATAGAGCAAAGCACGGAATCTCATGTTGGCAGCCGGCCAACCTGTGTTGCTGAACCACAACGCACCACTGCAAATCATGGTCATGCACAACAACAAAGGGCGGAGTATTCGCAAGAATGACATTCCAGATGCTTTCATGGCAGTCAACTCACTTCGCTCGGCCAGATTGCCCATGGCCATGATGGAAGCCACGAGGACAGCAAGTGGTAGTGCAAGATTTACCAAACGGGCAGATGCGAAGACCATCAGCTTAAAGACAACCCAGAGGTCAAGGCCCTTGCCAATTAAGTCGTCGGCATAGACCCAAAGGAATTGCATGTCCAGGATGAACAGCGCCACAGGAAAGGTGACGGCGAAGGGGCCGAGAAAGGCACTAAGCAAAAGCCGAGACATCCGCACGGTGCGAAGATACTGGTCCAAGTTGGTGTAAATTGTGTGAAAAAGTATCGAACCCATGCTGCACTCTCGAATTCAAAGCTGGCCCCATGCCGGCACAATCGTCTTGGTAGCGTTTCTGTTTGGCTGTTCCGTCTCCACCCCCGATGGGCCGGACTTTGCACCTGCGGCTCAAATTGACAGGGGATCGAGTGCTCCAGATGACAATGGTTTTGTTTGGAAAACAGAGCAATTTGCGGATTTGAAAATCGTCCGATATCAAATTCCTGGCTGGGAAAGACTAAGCTCGAAGCAACAAGCTTTGGTTTACTGTCTCAACATGGCTGGTTTAAGCGGTCGCGACATCATGTACGACCAAAACAACCGTTATAACTTGCGTATTCGTCGTCTTTTAGAAGACATCTACATTAATTACAAAGGCGACAGAAATACAGTGGGTTGGCAGTCGTTTGAGGTGTACCTAAAGCGCATTTGGTTTTCGAACGGTATCCACCATCACTATGCCAACACCAAGCATCAGCCTGGATTCAGTGAGGCCTATTTGGATCACCTTTTGGCGGAGACAGGAAACAGCTTAAGTGCAGAATTACGGAGTGTCATTTTTGTCTCTGAAATCGAGGCCAAAAAAGTAGAGCAGGATGGCTCCAAGGGCCTGGTGGAAAGCTCTGCTGTGAACTTTTATGCACCTGACGTCAGTACAGAAGAGGCTAAGGCTTACTTTGAGTCCATCGTGGATAGAGGCAATCGCAGCCCTGTGGAATACGGGTTGAACAGCCGACTCGAGAAAGATGCCGAGGGAAACGTGTTCGAAAACGTGTACAAACTCGGCGGCCTTTATGGTCAGAGCATTGCCGAAATCATCAAATGGCTTAATGAAGCCATGAAATACGCAGAGAACGACAAGCAGGCTTCGGCTCTGCGCAACCTTGTTGCTTACTACGAGACAGGCGACCTCGAAAAGTGGAACCTATACAACATCAATTGGGTCCAAGACACCGAGGGAGACGTAGATTACATCAATGGGTTTGTTGAGGTTTATAACGATCCACTAGGTTACACGGGGAGTTACGAAACGATTGTGGAAATCAAGGATTTCGACGCCAGTTCACGCATGTCCACGCTGATGAACAGTGCGCAGTGGTTTGAGGACAACATGCCGTTCATGGATGCACACAGAAAATCTGAAGTTGTCGGCATCACTTACAATGTCGTGAATGTGGCTGGTGAAGCGGGTGACGCGTCGCCGAGCACACCAATTGGCGTAAATCTTCCCAACAGCAACTGGATTCGTCAGGTGCATGGTTCCAAGTCTGTATCGCTTGGCAACATCGTCAATGCTTATGACAAGGCAGCGGGTGGCGGCATGCTTGAAGAATTTGTACACGACGATGCTGAGCTGATGCGCGTCAAGGCTCACGGCGAACTCGCAGGCAAGTTGCACACCGCCATGCATGAAGTTATTGGTCACGCATCAGGGCAACTGGAGCCTGGCGTCGGCACTCCGAAGGAGACCATTGCGGAATACAGTTCAACACTAGAGGAAGGTCGTGCCGACCTTGTAGCATTGTACTTCCTGCTTGACGAGAAGATGGTAGATCTTGGCTTGATGAAAACGCTCGATGTGGGTCGGGCAGAGTACGATAGCTACTTGCGTAACGGAATGTTGACACAACTTCAGCGTCTTGAATTAGGGGCAGACATTGAAGAGTCACACATGCGCAATCGTGCGTGGGTGAGCAATTGGTGTTTTGAGAAGGGGCAGCCTGAGGGTGTGGTGGAGAAAGTAACTCGTGACGGGAAAACCTACATCAACATCAAAAATTACGAGCGCCTTCGAGAATTGTTTGGGGAGTTGCTTCGTGAGGTACAGCGCATAAAGTCGCAGGGAGATTATGACGCGGCAAAGGCCCTCGTAGAAGGCTACGGAGTGAAGGTGAATCCTGATGATCACCAAGAAATCTTAGATCGTGTGGCGGTTTTGGGTGTGGCGCCTTACGGCGGATTCATCAATCCTGAAATGAATGCGGTACGTGACCCTGACGGCAACATCACTTCGGTGGAGATTACATACCCTGACGATTTCGCGGGTCAAATGCTCCGTTACAGCAAACAGTTCAGCTTCTTGCCTGACGTGAACTGAGGCTGCCGCTGCCGCTGCCGTAAGACCCTGTGAATTCACGGCCGAGTCTCGGAACATCGCGACAAGGCTCTGTGTTGTTCCTTTGCATCTTCTGATTTCTATTCCATGATTCGCACTTTTTTCTTTTGTTTCGCGCTGGTTTTCATGTCCAACTTGAACGCCCAAACCCCATGCGTTGATGGCTTTGCCGGGGAATACCCCTGCGATGGTTTAGATCTTTTATCTGTGCGTACGCTCGAGGAATTGGGAGGAGGCGCCAACGGCAACGATTGTTGGGGTTGGGTCGATCCTGAATCGGGCAGAGAATTTGTGCTCTACGGACGAGCCAATGGTCTTTCTGTGGTGGAAGTCACCGACCCCATCAATCCCGTATTCGCCGCGCGTGTGCCGACTGCGACTGTGCAGAGCTTGTGGCGGGATGTGAAGGTTTTTGACAATCACGCTTTTGTGGTCAGCGAAGCGGAAGGCCACGGCATGCAAGTGGTTGACTTATCACAGGTCTTGGATGTGGAAAACGCTCCAGAAGCACTGACGCCTGTTTCCACATACTTGGGCTTTGGCAACGCCCACAATCTCGCCATGAATGAATCGTCAGGCTTTGCATACGGCGTTGGAACCAACACCGCAGGGGGTGGTCTTCATGCAGTGGATGTCAGCGATCCAACGTCGCCCGTCGTGGCAGGTACGTATGACGGTGCTTACACCCACGACGCTCAAGTGGTCAACTACGCGGGGCCCGATGCCGACTATGCCGGCCGCGAAATCGCGATTTGCTTCAACGGCAGCGCGGGTGTCGCAATCGTCGATGTCACTGACAAGGCGGACATGGAGCTTATTTCTTCATTCAATTACACCGAATCTGCATACACGCACCAAGGATGGCTGAATGACAGTCACGACATGGTCTATTTCAACGATGAGTTGGACGAGCAGGGGTTTGGCAATGGAACAAGAACCTACATCGCAGATCTCAGTGACCTTGACAATCCGGTCGTCTTGGGATTTTATCAGTCAGACAACACGTCTTCGGACCACAACCTGTATATCCGAGGGGACAAATTGTACGCTTCGAATTACATGAGTGGATTGAGGGTTTTTACGTTTTCGCCCGATGGCAATTTGGAGCCCTATGCCCACTTTGATGTGCGCCCGGACTCCGATACGACTTCATTTTATGGCACTTGGAGCAACTATCCATATTTCCCCAGTGGCAACATTGCAATCTCCTGTCGCACTGTGGGGCTATTTATGGTGGCAGACCCAGAATTTGTGCCGACCAACGTGTCAGAGAATGCGCCCTCCTCAGCAGTGCTGCTTCAAGTGTTCCCAAATCCTGCCCTAGGCACGGTGATGATAT
>Ga0160422_10002527_pt1 | contig 11444 bp, 9 predicted proteins | sample Fk160mmetaG_FD_108192 | JGI IMG/M metagenome (GOLD analysis project Ga0160422, IMG submission 108192) | Marine microbial communities from the Central Pacific Ocean - Fk160115 60m metaG | ecosystem: Environmental > Aquatic > Marine > Oceanic > Photic zone | place: The Central Pacific Ocean... | reverse complement strand
TTTGAAAATCTATCATTTCATCAAAACATAATAAATCATTAGATGTCCTTGTTCCAAAAATTAAATATATATTATTATGTTTAATACCTGTTAGTGGTATACTTTGAAGAATACTTCTAAATGGAGCAAGCCCTGTACCAGTACAAATAAAAAGCAAATCTCCATCAATGTTTTCAGGTAAAGTGAACCTACCAAGTGGACCTTTTATTTCAAGTTTATCTCCTTCTTTAATTTTATTAAAAAGAAGATTAGTCATTTTACCTCCATCTAATCTTACAATTAATAATTCGAAAATATTATTAGATGAATTGAAGGATGCTATTGAATAACTTCTTACTAAGTCATCAATTTTTATACGTACAAATTGACCTGCAACAAAATCAAAATCTTCATTTGATTTTATAAAAAATCTCCAAGTCTGATCCGTTTCTTTTTTTATTTTAAGAAGAGTTGACTGAATCCACATACTAAATTTTGAAAGGCCAAATTTAAACTCTTATAATTTAAAAAAAAACTTATTGTACTTTTCAAAGAATTTTAAAAAATTAAGCAAGTAATTTGATAAATAACGAAGGTTTAAATAAATCAATAGATAAAAATATTTTTTTAATTAAAGAAAATCATTAATATTTGACTCCCTATTTGAAATAATAGCAAATTTTTTAAACCACTTAAAGTATATAAATGCACATAAAGCATTGGGAAGACTGTTTGTCCATTATTAAAAGTAATATTAATTCACAAAGTTTTATTACTTGGTTTAAACCCATAAAACCAAAATGTTATAAAGACAAAACATTAACATTAATAGTTCCTAATAAATTTTTTTATGAATGGTTAGAAAATCATTACTTAGAACTATTAAATGATGTTATTATTAAAGTTCTTGGAAAAAATGGAAAAATTGAATATGAAATTTCGAATATTAAAAGGAATAAAAAAGAAGAAAAAATTGATAAAAAAGAAATTTTAGATACTAAACAAAAAAGAGTTTTCAATAACTTAAATGAGAATTTTCGCTTTAATAGTTTCATATCCGGCAAATGCAACAGCGTAGCAAAAACAGCTGGAAAAAGAATTTCTGAAAACCCTGGAAAAAATCCATTTAATCCATTAATGGTATATGGAGGAGTTGGACTAGGGAAAACTCATTTAATTCAATCAATAGGAAATAAAATTTCTAAAAAACTAAAATCTTCCGTCTATTACGTAACATCTGAAAAATTTGCTAATCAGTTCATAGATTCCCTTAAAGAAAATAGATTAAAAGATTTAATCCACTTTTATGTAAATGTTGATTGCCTAATAATTGATGATATTCAATTTTTTAAAGGAAAAGAAAAAACTCAAGAAGTATTTTTCCATATTTTCAATCAATTGAATTTAAAAAATAAGCAAATTATTTTAGCTGCTGACAAATCTCCAGCTCAATTAAATGGTCTTGAAAAAAGATTAGTAAGTAGATTTAAATCAGGATTAACTGTTGAGCTTGAAAAACCTGATTATAAGACAAGACTAAATATTCTTGAATATAAAATAGAAAAAGAAAATATAAAAATTGATTCAGAGATTATTGAATATATAGCTTTTCAAGTCGATACCAATATTAGAGAACTAGAAGGTGTTTTAGTTTCTCTACTTGCTCATTCAACAATAACTAAAGATGAAATTTCCATTGAATTAACTAAGTCAATTATTTCTAAAATTGTAAAAGATACTAATAGAGAAATTGATATTAAATATATTCAAGAGATAGTTTCAAAATACTTTCATATTAGTATTGAAGACATGAAAGATAAAGCAAGAAAAAAAGAAATAGTTATTGCAAGACAAGTTGCAATGTATTTTTCAAAGGACTTTACAAATAATTCTTTAAAATCAATAGGGTTTCATTTTGGAGGAAGAGATCATAGCACAGTAATACATGCAGTTCAATCTGTGAATGACATGATTGATACTGATAATTTTTTCAAAAAAAGCATTGAAGAAATTAACAGAAGAATATTAATAGGTTAATAATTTTATTTTTTAGATATTAATTTTATCATACATAATTAAATACTGTATGTATAATGATTTATAAATTATTACCCTTTTTTCAAAAATTTTACAGAATTCTAGATTCTTCATATTCTATTCAAGATAAAACTCAAAATGAAGCAGATACTATTCAAAAAAAAATATTAGAAAAATTTATTAAAAAATCAAAAACAACTGAATTTGGAATTGATCATAATTTTAAAAAAATAAGAAATTATAAAGATTATATAAGAAATGTATCAATTAGAGATTATGAGGATATTAAAATTTATATAGAAAAAATAAAAAAAGGAAAAAAAAATATTCTCTGGCCAGGTAAACCAAAATATTTTGCTAAAACTTCAGGAACAACCTCAGGAGCAAAATTTATACCTATCACTAAAGAATCATTAAAAAATCAAATCAATTCTGTAACACATCTTTTAATTAGTTATTTAATTGATAAAAAGTCATTAAAATCAATTAATGGAAGGGTAATGTTTATTTCTGGCTCACCCAATTTAATTGAAGAAAATGGAATAAAAATCGGTAGACTTTCTGGAATAGTAAATTATCATCAACCAAAATATTTAAAACATATGATACTCCCCTCTAAAGAAGTTAATAAAATAGAAGATTGGGAAAAAAAGATTGAAAAAATTGCCGATGAAACAATTGGTAAAGATTTAAGAATATTAGGAGGAATACCACCATGGGTTCAAATGTATTTTGATATTTTGACTAAAAAAACCGGAAAAAAAATTAAGGAAATTTTTCCAAATCTCTCATTACTATGTCATGGAGGAGTGAATTTCGAACCATATAAAGAAAATCTTTTCAATAGTATAGGAAAAAGAATAGATACATTAGAAACTTTTCCAGCATCAGAGGGTTTTTTTGCATATCAAAATTTGGTAAAAGATGAAGATCTACTGCTTCAAATTAATTCAGGAATTTTTTATGAATTCATTGATACTAAAGAATTAGAAAATAAATACCCAAAAAGAATCACAGTTGGAGAGGTAAGGTTAGATACAAATTATGCATTAATTATAACGACGAATGCTGGATTATGGTCTTATATGATTGGAGATACAGTAAAGTTTACTTCACTTAATCCATTAAAGATTAAAGTAACAGGAAGAACTAAACAATTTATTTCTGCATTTGGAGAACATGTCATAGTAGAAGAAGTTGATTTATCATTAAAAAAAGCATGTGAAAAATTTAAGGAGGTTAAAATTGTTGAATATACTGTAGGTCCAAAAATTATTAACAAAAAAGGAAAATCTCATCATATATGGTTAATTGAGTTTAAAAGTAAGCCAAATAACCTTTCATTATTTGAAAATGAAATAGATAAAAATTTACAAGAACTAAATTCTTATTATAAAGATTTAATTCAAGACAATATATTGAACACATTAAAAATAAAAGTATTAAAAAGAGAATCATTTATTAATTTTATGAAATCAATAGGTAAATTAGGAGGTCAAAATAAAGTTCCAAGATTATCTAATAATGATAAATTAATTAATAAAATTTTAAAATTAAATTAGGCTTGAAAAATATTGCAATTTTAGGTTCAACTGGTTCAATCGGAACACAAACTCTTGAAGTTATTTCTGAAAATAAAAATAAGTTTAAAATTGATTTATTATCTGCTAATAGAAATTATAAATTATTGATTGAGCAAGCAATAAAGTATAAACCTGAAACTATCATTTTTGGAGATATAAACTACAAGAGAGATTTAGAAAAAGGATTAAAAAACGAAAAAATCAATATATATTATGGAGAGAAAGCTCTAAATAATTTTACAGAATTTTGTAATCCTAGTCTAGTTTTAACTGCTTTAGTTGGAAAATCAGGATTAATTCCAACAATAAATGCAATAAAAAATAACATTGACATAGCATTAGCAAATAAGGAAACTCTTGTAGTAGCAGGTGAAATTATAATGAACCTATGTGAAAAACATAATGTAAATATTTATCCTGTTGATTCTGAACATTCTGCGATTTATCAATGTCTTGTTGGAGAGAAACATGAAACAATAGAAAAAATAATTTTAACTGCTTCTGGAGGTCCTTTCAGAAATAAAAAATTAAATGACTTAAAAAAAATAACAAAAAAAGAAGCATTAAACCATCCAAATTGGAGTATGGGTGATAAAATAACAATTGATTCCTCAACTTTAATGAATAAAGGTTTAGAAGTAATTGAGGCTAAATTTCTGTTTAATGTTACTATTGATAGAATTGATGTTGTTATACATCCTCAATCAATAATTCATTCTATGGTTGAATTTAATGATGGATCAATTAAAGCTCAATTGGGTGAGCCAAATATGAAGTTACCTATTCAATATGCATTAGGATTTTCAGAAAGAATAAAAAACAACTACAAAAGATTTAACTTTTCAAAAAATAATAGGCTGACATTTGAAGAACCATGTATAAAAACATTTAAAAATCTTCACTTAGCATTTGAAGCTGGTAAGCAAGGTGGGAATATGCCATGTATTTTAAATGCTTCTAATGAAATTGCTGTAGATGCATTTTTAAAGGAAAAAATAGCTTACCTAGATATGACAAAAATTATTGAAGAATCTTTAAATAAAATATCATATATTGCATCTCCAAATTTAGATCAGTTAATAGAAACTGATTTAAAGACTAGAGAATATTCAAAAGATAAAATAAAAAATATATAATGGATGCATTAATAATGGCAGCTCAAATGATTCTAGCACTTTCTATAATTGTTGGCATTCATGAGTTCGGACATCTTTTAACAGCAAAAATGTTTGGAATGAGAGTGGAACAATATTTTATTGGATTTCCACCTAAGATTTGGAGTTTCATTTATAAGGGAACTGAATATGGATTTGGTTCAATTCCACTAGGAGGTTTTGTAAAAATATCTGGAATAATTGATGAGTCCATGGATACATCTCATATTAATAAAGATCCTGAACCTTGGGAATTTAGATCAAAACCTCCTTGGCAAAGATTAGTTGTTATGTTAGGTGGAATAATTTTTAATGTGATTACAGGATTAATAATATTTACAATGATCACATTTAATAATGGTGAAACCTATTTATCTAAGGATGAGATAAATAAAAATGGTATTTTAGCTTTAGAATTAGGCATGGAGGCTGGGTTTGAGACTGGAGATAAAATTTTATTAATAAATGGAAGTGACTGGGAAAGAGATGCTCAGCTCTTTGATCCTAATTTATTTTTTGAGGATAATACGACTTTTACAGTATTAAGAGAAAATCGACAGGTCAATATTAATATTCCAGATAATTTCATCAATAGAATGAATAGTAGAGAAGCAATGTCATCATTTCTGAAAGCAAGAACTCCTTTTTTAATTGATAGTGTCTATAATAATGCTCAAAAAGCAGGTTTAATCAAAGGCGATAAAATTATAAAAGTTGATGAAAAGTTTATAATTGATCTATATGAATTAAGAAATATTTTAGAAAAAAATAAAAGCTCAATAGCTCAAATAACAATTGAAAGAAATGGAGATTTAATTGATAAAGTTGTAGAGATCACAAAAGAGGGAACTATTGGAATTAAAGCTTTACAAAAGCCTTTAATTTTTTCAAAAAAAGATTACAATTTATCGCAATCTTTTATAATTGGTTCACAAAAAGCTTTTGGAATTGTCTTTCTTAATATTAAAGCATTCGGAAAAATGTTTTCAGGAGATATTGATCCATCTAAAAATTTAAGTGGGCCAATTGGAATAGCTCAAATATTTGGTAATGAGTGGGATTGGGGAAATTTTTGGAGAATTATTGGACTTTTATCTATGGTATTAGCTTTTATGAATCTTCTACCAATTCCTGCATTAGATGGTGGTCATGCTACATTTATTTTATATGAAATTATTTCAGGAAAAAAACCTACTGAGAAATTTTTAGAATATTCAACAAAATTTGGAGTTATAATATTATTAGGTTTAATGAGTTATGTTATTTTAAATGACATTTACAAATTATTTATTTAAAAATTTGAAATATTATTTTTTTGTTCAATTAATTTATTTCCAATTCTATTTTACTGAAACATTATCTCAAAATCACAATTTTTATTTTTCAGATTTAAATGACAATGCTAAAGTAAATTCTTTGGGAGGAAATAATATTTCTTCTGAACATGGTTATTTTATATTAAACCCAGCATTAATTAAACATAATTTATTAACATTAAATTATTTTAATTATATAGTTGATATTAGCTCCTCAAGTATACTTTTTTCTGATAGTACTAAATTTTTAGGAAACTATGGATTAGCAATAAAATATCTATCTCATGGAAAATTTAAAAATTATGACATTAATGGAAACTATAATGGAGACTTTTATCCAAAAGAATATATTTTAAATTTTAGTAAATCTTATTCCTTTTCAAAATTTAGAATAGGGACAAATCTTAAATATCATTATTCAAAATTTTATGAGGATTCTAATTCTGCATTTTTAGTTGATATAGGTGGTCTTTTCAAACCACATAGGGATAGAGATTTAACAATTGGAATTGTAATTTCAAATATAGGTTTTACAGTTAATAAAAATATTGAAAAAATAAAATCTGATTTAAAAATTGGATCATCTTTTAAGCCAAAATATATGCCTTTTAGATTCTCTTTTTCCTATCTCAAAAAAGAAATAGATTATCAAAACATTTCATTGGGAATAGAAGTTTTACTATCTAGATACTTTAATATTATGCTCGGATATAATCGTAAAATTGAAAAAGGATTTGAAATTAATAGTTTAGATAAATTTAATGGATTCTCTTATGGTTTAGAATTAATACTAAAAAGGTTTAATTTAAACTATTCTAGATTAATTTTGAATTCAATTACAAATACAAATAATATATCCATAAACTATAAACTTAAAAGAAAATAAATTTTAAATATGGGAAAAATTAAAAATATGACTCCACAAGAAATTGTTTCTGAATTAGATAAATATATAATTGGTCAAGCCGATGCAAAAAGAAACGTAGCAATTGCATTAAGAAATAGATGGAGGAGAATGAATGTTGAGGATGATATAAAAAATGAAATTATTCCCAATAATATTTTAATGATTGGTGCTACTGGTGTTGGTAAAACAGAAATTGCTAGAAGGTTAGCAAAACTTTCAGATGCTCCATTTACTAAAGTCGAAGCATCTAAATTTACAGAAGTTGGTTATGTTGGTAGAGATGTTGAGAGTATGGTAAGAGATCTTGTTGAACAGTCTGTTAATCTCGTAAAAACAATTAAAAAAGAAGAAGTTAAATTAAAAGCTCAGGAAAGTGTGAATAATTTGATTCTTGATATTCTAATACCTCCTATTAATAAAGTTCAGTCAAATATCAACTTAAGTTTAGAAAAAAATAGTGATACTAAAGACAAAGAAATAAATGAAAAAACCAGAGAAAAATTCAAAGAAAAAATTAATAGTGGTGAATTAGATGAAAGAAAAATTGAAATTATGGTTCAAAAACCTTCAAATTCTGGTATTGGAATGGTTGGTGGTGGAATGATGGACGAATCATCAATGATTAATCTTCAGGATATGATAAGTAATATGATGCCTAAAAGAAATAAAAAAAGAAAAGTTTCTATTGGAGAAGCAAAAAAAATTCTTTTAGAATCTGAAGTATCTAAATTAATAGATATGGATGAAGTAAAAGAAGAAGCAATTCAAAAAGCTGAAAATACTGGAATTATTTTTATTGATGAAATTGATAAAATAAGTGGAAATTCAAATAAAGGGAGTGGTCCTGATGTTAGTAGAGAAGGAGTTCAGAGAGATTTATTACCAATTGTAGAGGGAACCTCAGTTACAACTAAATATGGGGTTATTAAAACAGATCACATATTATTTATTGCAGCAGGTGCATTTCACCTATCAAAACCATCAGACTTAATTCCAGAATTACAAGGTAGATTCCCTATTAGGGTTGAACTAGATAATTTAACTCAAGATGATTTTCTTAAAATTTTATGTGAACCTAAAAACTCATTAACTAAACAATATAAAGCTTTAATAAAATCAGAAAATGTTGAAATAATTTTTAATAATGATGCCTTAGAAGAAATATCTCATAAAGCATTTATAATTAATTCAGAAATTGAGAATATAGGAGCAAGAAGATTACATACAGTTATGAGTAAATTATTAAATGAAATTTTATTTGATATCCCTGAAAAGATTGGTCCAAATGCAAAAGTGGTAATTACTAAAAAGATGGTTGAGGAAAAATTAGATTCAATTACTCAAAATAAAGATTTGAGTGAATATATTTTATGATTTCAATTCTTTTGGAAATTTAATCCAACTTATTTCATTTTTATTTTTTTTCGATATTTCACTCCAATTTTTAATATTAACTTTTACCATCACAATTCCCGTAGTTGGAAGATTGAATAGATTTATATTTGTCAGTGAATTAACTAAGTCTGTAAAACCTGGATTATGTCCTATTATCATAACTGATTTGATTTTATTATGAATTTTTGCTAGAATAGAAATTATATTTTCTGAGCTTGAGTGATAAAAATCATCTCTATATTCTTTTTTGTTAATATTTATTTTATCAATGAAAAAGTTAGATGTTAGTTTTGTCCTTTTAGAGGAACTAGATATTAATAAATCTACATATTTAATTTTTTTTGATAATTCTTTTGACATAATATCACCATCCCTCTCACCTCTTTTATTTAAAGGCCTATCATAATCACTCAATGATAAATCTGACCAACTAGATTTACAATGTCTTACAATAATTAACTCTTTCATTTCTAAATTATATCAAATTTAATATCATTCATGCATTTAAAATGATTAGCTGGACATTTAGACAATCCGATTTTAGTACAAGGCCTACAATATAAATTTTTATTTTCAAGAATTGAAAAGGATGAATTATAAGGATAAAACCCAAGGTTTTGATGAGTAGAGCCAAAAATTGCAAATATTTTTTTATTTAAAGCTGCTGCGATATGCATAAATCCAGTATCATGAGTAAATACTTGTTTTGAAAGTTTAATTATACAAGCAGATCCTTGAATAGAAAGTTTCCCACAAAAATTTAATATAGTAGTTTTCTTATTTAATTTATTTTTAATTTTTTCCTCTTCATTATTTGATACATTAAAAAAATTTTCAATTTTTTTTGCAGTTTCAATTTCATTTTTTCCACCAATTAAAACAATTGGTCCATTAATTTTATCACACAATTCTATTAATTTTTTTAGAGGTAATCTCTTTGTAAAATGCTTTGCTCCAATAACTAGTGCTGAATAATTTTTGAAATCTACTGAAAGTTCTCTGACTTTGGAGAGCTCATTTTTATTTAAATAAAAATCTAAACCTTTTCCATCATTATTAATTCCAATACTAGATAATGTTAAGATATATGCATCAGAAATATGATTTATTTTAGATAGTATTTTAAAATTAGTATATAACCACCTCTTTAAGAATTGTTTATTATATGTAATGGAAGGTTTCATTAAAAAAATCTTTATAAATTTAGATCTCAGATTATTATGCAAATCCACTATTAAATCATAGTTTTCATTTTTTAATTTTTTTGTTATTTCATATAAATTATTATTAAAATTTATAACCTTATCTATATTTTTATTGTTATAGTAAATAGAACTATAAGCTTTCTTTGTTATGAAATGTATTTCAGATTTAGGAAATTTTTCTTTCAATAATCTCGGAACTGGAGTTGAAAGAACAACATCACCAAGTGATGAAAATCGTACCACTAAAATTTTCATTTTAATTATTATATTTTTTCTATCAAATTTAAACCTAAAATCCCAAAATAATTTAGACAGTATTGTTTATCAAAAAAAAAGAATTGAATTTGAAATAAGTGATATAGATAGAAATTTTTGGATTAAGGAATCCAATAAAAATTTTCTTATGCTAAAAGATGAGGAAAATGGAAAAAATCTAAATTGGTATTTTAAATTTTATAATCAAAAATTAGATTTAATAAATGACACAATTATTTTTTTAGATAGATCATATTCTCTCAAAAAAATTTCATCGAATAAAGATTATTATAATTTTTTTTTTAAAAAAAACTACTCTAATGAAAAGAAATATTTTTTTTTACGATTAAATCCTTTATCAAATTCTATAATTAGAAAAGAAATAGAATTACCTCTTAGCTTGACAATTAGAAATGTTTTATTCTTTGATGATAATATAATTTTTCTTGGCAATTTAAAAAATGGCAAAAATCTGGTAAGTGTATATAATATATTAACAGGACAACTAAATAATATCTATGAATTTTTATATTATGACAACAAAATAATAGATATTCATAAAAATAATGATTTGTCTTTTTATGTTTTAGTTAACAAAGAAAATATCAATAACTTAAAAGTTATAGAAAGAAAAAACTATTCCTTAAATAGAGATAATTTAAATTCTTATTTAATTGAATCTATAAATAATAGTATAATTCAATCAAAAACAATTTCAATAGAAAATAAAGATTTTTATATTTCATTAGTTGGAAGAAAAAACTCAAATGAAGCAAATGGATTTCAAATTAATATTGTTGATCAAGACTCTAATGTATTTTATAAAAAATTAAATTTTTTAGATTTAAATCAATTAAAAAATTATTTCAAGAATGAAAATAGATTACTAAAAAAACAATTGGAAAAAAAAAATATAGAAAAATTAAAACTTGGCTATGAATTTTATATTGATACATTATTTATTGAAAATAATGAAATTCACTTTTCAATAGAAAGTTTAAAAGCAAATTTTAATAATGATGGATTTAGTAATTACTCATATATGCCATTTTATAATTCTTTTACAGGAAGATATGATAAAAAAGTAAATCCAAAATTTGGTGGATTTTCACATGAAATAAATATTTACATAATTTTAGATTTTGATGGAAATATTATATGGGCATCAATTAAAAAAATAGATGATCTAATAACGTTTTATAATAAACCTTATAAAAATTATATTTTAAGGAATGATCATATAATTGATTTCTATATAAATAAAGGGAAGATAACACTTTCAAAAACAGAATTCCAAAATAGTAGTAATGTAAATAATACAATTTTAGATCTAAATTTTGATGGAAATAGTATAGTCCTAAAGAGTGAAACAAACCCTGAGGGAATTATAAATTGGTATGATAATAATTACCTCACGTATGGAGTTCAAAATATGAAAAGAAAGGATTCATCAAAAATTGGTTTTAAAAGAGTATTTTTTGTATCAAATTTTGAAATTCGTTGATAGATTATATTATATTATTAAATACAAATTATATTTGTAAATAAATGACTAAAAAATCTAAGTTATTCAATAATGAAAGACTTGAAATAACGATAGATCGTCTTTGTCA
>Ga0160422_10002526_pt1 | contig 11444 bp, 5 predicted proteins | sample Fk160mmetaG_FD_108192 | JGI IMG/M metagenome (GOLD analysis project Ga0160422, IMG submission 108192) | Marine microbial communities from the Central Pacific Ocean - Fk160115 60m metaG | ecosystem: Environmental > Aquatic > Marine > Oceanic > Photic zone | place: The Central Pacific Ocean... | reverse complement strand
ATTGGTCGTTCCCACTTGTTATTGTCAATCATGTCAAGAATCAACATGTGTTTCTTTTCCATTTGATTTACATTTAGATTCCAATCTAAACTTGGTAAAATTAGATCAGCGTTTTCTTCTTTAACAGTTCCATTTAACAGGACTTTTTCTTTGTCCACAGGTATAGAAAACTTTTTTGTTGGAAAGAAGACGTAATCTTTACCACCATAATTTACTTTGGTTTGAGCAAGGTCACTTTGAATCCATCGATTCATTTTTGATACTTCCCATCGCTGATCACTGGCGCCAACATCTTTATATATTGCTTGATCTCGTGTTCCCTGTCTATATAGGTTATGTGGCATGGTAAAAGGCACACCCTTTCCATCGTAGGCATCTCGTTTCATCTGATCAATGTACCAATCTGTATTAAGTAAGCTTAAATTTACGATACGTACGTCAGTTCTATAACCTTCAACTTCTTGAACGTACCATAATGGGAAAGTATCATTGTCTCCCATGGTAAATAAGATTGCGTCTGGTTCACATGAATCTAAATATGCTTTGGCGAAATCACGAGCAGTATATCTTTTAGATCTGTTATGGTCATCCCATCCTTCAGAAGCCATAATTCCTGGGACTGCTATTAGACAAATTACAGTTGTGGCTATTGCTGTAATATTTTCTGGTGCATAATTTCTTAATTTCTCAATAATTGCCATAACTCCTAGTCCTATCCATATTGCAAAGGCATAGAACGAACCAACATAAGCGTAATCTCTTTCTCTTGGTTGATAAGGGTATTGGTTTAAGTACACTACAATAGCCAATCCAGTAAAAATGAATAGAAGGCTAACAACCCATGCATCTTTATTGTTTTTATTGTAATGAAATATAAGACCAATTAACCCCAAAATAAAAGGTAACATGTAAAAATGGTTTCTTCCCGGATTATTTTTTTCACTTGTTGGTAAATTAGTTTGTGGACCTAATCGCCATTCGTCAAAGAAAGTAATTCCAGATAACCATTGTCCTTCAGTAATAGACCCATGGCTTTGAATGTCGTTCTGTTTTCCCGCAAAATTCCACATGAAATATCGGATGTACATATGGTTTATTTGATAGTTGAAGAAATATGCTAAGTTATCAGCAAAGCTTGGTCTTTTATTTTTTCTTCCTTTAATATTACCCCAGCTTTTATAAGCCTTAACATGTCTATCATCTCTACTCCACATTCGTGTGAATATTCCAGATTGACTTTTCTCGAAGTTAGGGATGCTATTTTTTCTATCGTCAGAAACAATATATTTACCAGATTTTTCATCTTTAACATAAACAGGTATTCCATCGCTGTAAGGATCTCTTTTATCAACACCAGCAGTATAGTATTGTCCATAAATTAAAGGGGTTGAACCATATTGTTCTCTGTTTAAGTATGCTAATAAACTAACCGCTTCTTCAGGGTTATTCTCATCAATTGGTGTGTTGGAATTTGATCGAATTATTAGTACAGTAAAAGAAGAATATCCTATTAGAATAAACGTAATTCCTAGAATAGCGGTATAGATTAAATTTCTTCCATTTTCTTTAGCTTTTTTCAATCCGAAGTAAATTAGGCCTATGAGCGCAGCAATAAAGAAAACAGTTCCACTGTTAAATGGAAGGCCAAAACTATTTACAAAAGTTCGTTCAACGATACCAAGCCATTTAACAATTTGTGGAATTAGTCCAAAGAAAATGAAACCTAAAATTAAAATAGAAATAACCCCAGTAATCAAAAAACCTCTTTTTGTAGGTTCATTCTTTTTAAAGTAATACATATAAACAATTGCAGGGATTGCTAATAAGTTTAGCATGTGAACGCCAATAGAAAGCCCAACTAAATAAGAAATTAAGAGCATCCAACGGTTTGCGCCATCACCATCTCTGTCATATTCTTCATCCCATTTTAATGCAGCCCAGAATACAATGGCTGTAAAAAATGATGATACACCATATACCTCTCCTTCTACTGCAGAAAACCAGAATGAGTCTGAAAATGTATATGCTAAAGCACCTACTAATCCAGCACCCATTACTGAAAACAATCGACCATTCGACTCAACTTTCCCTAGAATTTTTTTACCAAAGGCTGTTATTGTCCAAAATAGAAATAGAATTGTGAAGGCACTGCAACTTGCAGACAACAAGTTTATCATATATGCCACTTTGGTAACATCTCCAAAAGCAAAGTTTGAGAAGAAGTTCCCTAGAAGAAGATAGGTTGGCGCGCCCGGCGGGTGACCCACCTGAAGTTTATATGCTGTTGCAATATATTCTCCGCAATCCCAAAAACTCGTTGTTGGCTCTAAAGTTAGTATATATATTAATAAAGCTATTGTGAAGCTAAGCCAACCAAGAATATTGTTAATTTTTTGATAATTCATTTACATTAAATTTATTTAACTCATTTGAATCTATCGCGAATGTATAAAAAATATTTGGCGCGTTTTTTTATGTGATTGATTATTAGGTTAAAATATGCTAAAATCAGCATTAATTTTTAATGACCTTTTTTAAACTATTATTGTAATAATACCAAAAAAGAAATACATTTGCACCGCATTTGTCCGATGGTGTAACTGGCAACACGTCTGGTTTTGGTCCAGAAGAGTCTAGGTTCGAGCCCTAGTCGGACAACAATTTAAGCCCGAATCTCATTGAATTTCGGGCTTTTTTATTGTATGATGTTTTGAGTTTATTTTAGTGATAAGTTATCTTGAAAATGCAATAAAGTATTAGAAATTCATTAACAAAATTTTATAGTTTTAATTTTAGTCTTAGTTATTTATATTTATGATAATATTGACTTTAGTATTCTATTCTTTGTATATGTTAAGGTATTTGTATATTTACCATATTAAATTAATAATATTATGAGAAAATTACTCTCCCTTTTATTTAGTGGAATACTTATGTCAGTGAATTTAAACGCACAAGAAGTTGCTCCAGATTTTGAAGTAACAGACATTCATGGTAATACACACAGACTCTATGATTACTTATGTGAAGGAAAGTATGTTGTTGTTGATTTCTTTGGTACTTGGTGTGGACCATGCCAGGGAGTAGCTCCTGATTTAGCTCAAGGATATAAGGATTTTGGTTGTAATTATAAAGATGTAATTTTTATTTCTATTGATACTGGTTCAGATACACAAGCTTGTTTTGACTTTGAGGAAGAGTTTACGCCTGATGTCCATGGTTTGCCTATGGTAAGCGGTTATGATGGAGGTGGTGATGCAGCTCATCAAGCATATGGTATTACTGGTGTACCCACAATTATTACCATTAGTCCTGTTGATACGACTTACACAGAGACTCATCTTGGCTTTTATGGTGTTTTAAATGCTGCCGGTATTTCTACTCAAGATGTATGTTCGGTTCCCATGGAGGTAGATTTAAACGTTAGTGCAGCATCCAGTTCAAATATGTACAATGGTCAGCTTGGTGTTAACATAGTTGGTGGTGTAGGTCCATTTAGCGTTACATGGATGAACGAAGAGGGAGAACTGTTAAGTAATGAGCCAATTATGGAGGGCGTCGCCTCAGGTGATTATGAGGTTAATGTTACCGACTCAAGCGAAGAACCTCAAGTGTTTACAAGTGATGTAACCCTCGGTTATATTGGTCAAACTCATACTTTTGATGATTTTGAGAGTTATGATCCTTATAATGAAGTAGCTCCACAATCCGATGTTTGGATGACAATTTGTGGTGTTGAGAATGCTGCTATGGTCTCTCAGACTGAGTCAAAAAGTGGTAATAATTCTATGCTTATTAATCAAGGGCCATCAAATATTTATAAGTCTTTAGGTAATTTTGATTTTGGTACTTATGAGCTTAATTTTCAGATGTTCATTCCTTCAAATGGTTCTGCTTATTATCGTTTGATGCATAATAAAACATGTGAGGTTGAAGATGATGATTCGGATACAGATTGTAAAAATGACGAATCTTATAGCATTCCTGCAATGGAGTTTTATGCTGAAAGCGATGGGCTTGCTCATATTAATGCCGGTCAAGAGATGGCTCAATCTTTCGTAGTCCCAACAGAGGAATGGTTTGAGGTTAAGCATATTATTGATATTAATAATGGTATTGCCACTTGTTCAATTAATGGAGAAGAAATATATATTTGGCCGTTTATTTATCAAGATCGTAGTTTTGAAAATGGAATCATGTCTTTGGATGGAATCGAGTTCAATTCGGTAACCCCTGAAGAACAAATAAGAATGTTTTATATCGATGACTTTCATTTTTCTTATGCGCAAGAGCAGTCTGAAGTTGCTGGATGTACTGATGATGATGCTTTAAATTTCAATATAGAAGCAACTATTGACGATGGTACTTGTGAAGAAAATTCTTCTTGTGTTCCTGTTGGATTGCCGTTTTTCGAGGATTTTGAGGAAGATGAGTTTTTAACAGATTGTTGGAAAAATATGGATAGAGATATGGACGGATATAAGTGGACCCATATGATTTCTGAAGGTGTAGGATATAACAGTTTTCGTGCTGTAGGTTCATCTTCTTATATAAACAATATTGGTACTCTAGATCCAGATAATTTATTAAGGTTACCTAAGCTTCAAATAGAGGAAAATACATTTCTTTCGTATTACGTTAGAGGAGAAGATTCTCAATATCTAGACAATTATTCTATAATTGTATATGAAGAGCATGTTGACTCCTTGATTGACATAAGTTCAACCATTATTGATACTATCATGGTATTAGATAAGGTTGTTCAGGGAACAACTTATGTTCAAGAAACAATAGACTTAAGTGATTTCGCAGGAAAAGATGTATACATTGGTTTTCGTCATCATAATGATGAAGATAACTATTGGATGTATATAGATGATATTTACGTGTATACTATGTTGGTTGGGATAGAAGAACATGAGATTCAAAACTCTATGGCAATTTATCCAAATCCAACAAGCGAAAGTTGTTATGTTACTTTTTCTGTCAAACAGAAACAAGATGTGAAAATCGATTTTGTTAATATACAAGGGCAACTAATGATGACAAGAACTATAAATACTGTTGGTTCAGATATTCAATATTTTGATTTATCGTCCCTTAATTCAGGTATCTATTTGGTAAAAGTGACCTCTAATTATGATAGCGCTTATAAAAGAGTTGTGATTCGTTAGTATTAAAGAAAAAATATGTATATTAGCTCCGTATTTATGGAGAAAGATTGAAGGGGACAAAAGTCCCCTCTTTTTATACTTAATATATTGAAGGAGAAAGTTGAGCAGTTAATTGCAGAAGGTGTTGAAGGAACAGACATCTTTTTAGTCAAGTTGACAGTCAGTTCTAGTAACGACATTAATGTATTATTAGATAGTGATTCAGGCTTGACTTTATCGGATTGTAGGTCGATTAGCCGAGTCATAGAGTCAAGTCTTGATAGAGAAGATGAAGATTTTTCTTTAACTGTTTCTTCTCCAGGCGTTGGTGAACCACTAGTTTTACGACAATATAAGAAAAACCTAGGGAGAAAGGTGAGAGTGACTTTAATTGATGGAGAAATCATTGAGGCTAAAATGGTTGCCGCAGATGATAAATGTATAGAACTAGAATGGAGTTCTAGAGAAAAAAAACCTACTGGTAAGGGTAAGATAACAGTTGTAAATAACAAGTTAATTAATTACCAAAGTATAAAGCAAACAATAGTGTTAATTACATTTTAAGTGAACAAAAATGGAGAATTTAGCTCTTATCGATTCATTTGCAGAGTTCAAGGAAGATAAAAATATCGACCGTGTAACTCTGATGGGAATTATTGAAGATGTTTTTAGAAATATGATTATCAAAAAGTATGGTTCAGATGACAATTTTGATATTATCGTTAATCCTGATAAGGGAGATTTAGAGATATGGAGAAACCGTATCGTTGTTAAAGATGAAGATGTTGAGGATAGTAATGCCGAAATCGCATATACTGATGCCATTAAAATTGAACCTGATTTTGAAGTTGGAGAGGAAGTCTCTGAAGAGGTACACTTGATTGATTTTGGTCGTCGTGCAATTTTGTCCTTACGTCAAAATTTAATTAGTCGGATTCAAGAACATGACAATACTGACCTTTACAATAAATATAAAGAATTAGTTGGTGAAATTATTTCAGGAGAAGTTCACCACATCAGAAATAGAGAAGTAATCATTATTGATGATATGGATAATGAAGTAATTCTTCCTAAAGATCAACAGATTAGATCAGATTTTTTTAGAAAAGGTGATACCATTAGAGGGGTCGTAAAAGAAGTGCAATTGAAAGGAATGAAGCCTCGGATTGTGTTATCTAGAACATCACCAAAGTTTCTTGAACGTTTATTTGAGCAGGAAATACCTGAAGTTGCAGATGGTCTCATAATTGTTAAGAGAGTAGAGCGTATCCCAGGAGAAAAAGCAAAAGTTGCTGTAGAGTCTTATGATGAGCGAATTGATCCTGTGGGTGCTTGTGTAGGTATGAAAGGTTCTCGTATACATGGGATTGTTAGGGAGCTAGGTAATGAGAATATAGATGTTATTAATTATACCAGTAATACATCATTATTTATTTCTAGAGCATTAAGTCCCGCAAAAGTGACTTCAATTAACATTGACGAAGATAATCTTAGAGCAGAGGTTTTTTTAAAGCCAGACCAAGTTTCTTTGGCTATAGGAAGAGGTGGGACAAATATCCGTTTAGCTGGCTCTATTTCAGGATATGAAATTGATGTTTACAGGGATGTTGATGACACAGAAGATGTAGCTTTGACCGAGTTTGTTGACGAAATAGATGGTTGGATTATTGATGAATTAAAAAATATTGGATGTGATACTGCAAAATCTGTTTTAGAGCTTTCTTCAATAGAATTAGTCAAGCGAACAGATTTGGAAGAAGAAACAATTAAAGAGATTCAAGCTATTTTAAAGTCTGAATTTGAAGATTAATCTATTTAGTGTTTAAATAAAAGGAATCGCTATAAGATAAAAAGTAAGCATGAGATTAAGTAAGGTAGCAAAAGAATTAAATGTTGGTATTGCAAATATTGTAGAGTACTTGGCTTCCAAAGGGGTCAAAGTCGATGGTCGTCCTAATACCAAGATTACCCCAGATGCTTATGAAATATTGAAGCAGCAATTTAGTGCTGATGTTGAAGAGCATAAGCGTTCTACAGCAGTTGCTCAAGCTCGAAGGGAAGAAAAACAGGCGATAAAAGATGAGGCTGCAAAAAAAATAGATAAAACAGCTGAAGTTGTAAAGGCCAAGGCTATTGTATCTGGGCCAAAAATGGTTGGTAAAATTGATGTCCCTAAAACGTCAAAAACAAGAATCAAAGACAAGTCAGTTAACACTAATAATGACACTTTTGATTCTACTGATCAGCCTGAAAAAGAATCTAATTTAGAAAGAAAAGATCCTTTTGTTAATACTAAGGATGAGGCTGATTTAAATGTTAAAAATAATCAGGAAATAAAATCAAAAAGTACTATGTCTCGCCCTAAACATGTAGATGACATAGATATAAAAAAGCCCATTGAGTTAGATTCACCAAATGAGGATAAATCTAATAAGAAAGAAAAACCTTTTGAGCAAAATGAACAAGAAGTTTTAAGGGCTAAGTCAAAAGCAATTTCCGGACCAAAGCTAACAGGTCAAGTTATAGATTTAGAGCAGTTCAAGAAGCCAAAGAAGAAAGTCGCCTCTTCCAGTAATCCATCAGGAAATAAGGAAAATAAAAAGAAAAGAAAAAGAATTAATCAGGGATCATCTATTGAAGGCTCAATTTCAGGTAATAAATCAACAGGGCATCGTGGTGGTAATAAGGGACGAAAATCCAAAGTAGTTAAGGTTGAGCCCACTGAAGAAGAAATTCAAAAGAAGATTGCTGAAACTCTTGATAAATTGACTGGTAAAGGTAAATCAAAGGGTTCTAAGCATAGACGAATTAAACGAGATGAGCGTCGTGAGCAGGATGCTATGGACCAAATGCTTGCAGATGAGGCAAGTAAAACGATAAAAGTAACTGAGTTTGTTACTGTTAACGAACTTGCCTCGATGATGGATGTTCAGGTTACTCAGATTATATCATCGTGTATGATGTTAGGTATAATGGTAACTATGAACCAGCGATTAGATGCTGAGACATTAACTATTGTTGCTGATGAGTTTGGATATGAAGTTGAATTTGTAAGCGCTGAAGTTCAGGAATCCATAATTGAAGATGAAGACAAACCTGAGGATTTAGTAGCTAGATCACCAATAGTTACTGTAATGGGGCATGTAGATCATGGTAAAACTTCATTATTAGACTATGTTCGGCACGCGAATGTTATTGCAGGCGAAGCTGGGGGAATCACCCAACATATTGGTGCTTATGAGGTTGAATTAAAGAGTGGTAAGCATATTACTTTTATTGATACTCCAGGGCATGAGGCCTTTACAGCTATGCGTGCGCGTGGAGCACAGGTTACAGATATTGCAATTATTGTAATTGCTGCTGACGATGAGATTATGCCTCAAACAAAAGAGGCAATTTCTCATGCGCAAGCTGCTGAGGTACCAATTGTATTTGCAATTAATAAAATTGACAAGCCTAATGCTAATCCAGATAAAATAAAAGAGCAATTAGCTGCTATGGATTTATTAGTTGAAGATTGGGGTGGTAAGTTTCAATCTCATGATATTTCAGCTAAGCACGGTCAAGGAGTGGAAGACTTATTAGAAAAAGTAATGCTTGAGGCCGAAATGCTTGATTTAAAAGCAAATCCTAACAAGTCAGCTAATGGTTCTATCATTGAAGCTTCGTTAGATAAAGGAAAAGGTTTTGTTACTACAATGCTTGTTCAATCAGGAACACTAATCGTTGGAGATTTCTTGTTAGCGGGTCATTTTACTGGAAAAGTTAAGGCTATGTTTAATGAGAGAGGTAATAATGTTGAAGCAGCAGGTCCTTCAACACCAGTGAGTATACTAGGTTTAAGTGGAGCGCCTCAAGCAGGAGATAATTTTAATGTTATGTCTGATGAGCGAGAGGCAAAATCAATTGCTTTGAAACGTACTCAATTGCAAAGAGAGCAAAGTATTAGAACTCAAAAACATCTTACATTGGATGAAATTGGAAGACGACTTGCATTAGGTGATTTTAGAGAGTTAAATATTATTCTTAAAGGTGATGTCGATGGTTCTATCGAAGCTCTTTCTGACTCTTTACAGAAGTTATCTACTGATTCTATTCAAGTAAATATTATTCATAAAGCAGTAGGTCAAATTTCCGAATCGGATATCCTATTAGCTACAGCCTCAGATGCTATTGTTATAGGTTTCCAAGTAAGACCTTCAATATCTGCGCGTAAGTTGGCAGAGAAGGAGCAAATTGATATAAGGTTGTATTCTATTATTTATGATGCGATCAATGAGGTTAAGGAAGCGATGGAAGGTATGCTTTCTCCAGACACTAAGGAAGAGATTGTTTGTAACATTGAAGTACGTGAAATTTTTAAAGTGTCTAAAGTTGGAACAATTGCTGGGTGTTATGTTTTAGATGGAAAAATAAGTCGAAACACAGATGTACGTGTCATTCGAGATGGCGTTGTTATTTATACCGGAGCTTTAGGGTCGCTCAAACGATTTAAAGATGATGTTAAAGAAGTTAGTAAGGGTTATGAGTGCGGACTTAATATTGAAAAATTCAATGATATAAAAACTGGTGATATTATTGAAGGATACGAAATTGTTGAAATCAAAAAATAAATATAACCTAAAATTTGTTTTTATAGTTTATCAATTTCAACTTCTTCTTCAAAAATAAATGCATGTTTAAAATTTTTTTTGTAAATTTTTAATTTCTTCTCAGCTTCAATTCTAGATCTAATAGCATCTACTTTAGTTTTAAAATAAGGTTGCTCATAAGAGTTCTCAACAATAATATTTGGATACAACATTTTGAACCTATTTTTTGTTTCTGAAGAACCAACTCTATTTCCCGAGTAAAGCTGAATACGAAAGACTTTAACTTTATTTGAATTACTTCTTTTTTTCTTAATTAGTAAATCATCAATTCGCTGTGTATTGATGAAATTTAGACCTGCATTCGTTTCTTCATTATAACTTTCTGAGTAATTCTCCCATTCTGAATTAGTCTCTTGAGCAAAAGCACCAATGTAAATTATAATAAAGAGGCTTAGTAAGTGTTTCATTTTTAGATTATTTGAGGACTAAATTAGTTTAAATTGTGCTAAGTAAAAAATACCTAATTTAGAATCGATATAAACTAATTATTTTATTGATAACTTGTTTATCATAAGCTACGAATGTGTTATTTTTGTTGAGGTTATCGTACAATATTTTAATAACTGAGTTTCAGTATTAACATGATAAATCGGAATTGTAAAATAATTTTTAAAAAAACAGTAAAATTTATTGTTTTTTTCTGTTTTTCAACAATTCAAATTTCCTCTGCTCAAGACGTTGAACTTGGTGAAAATTTATTTTCAAGCAATTGTGCTTCATGTCATTACTATGGTCCAAGAGATAAAAAATTAGTTGGCCCTGGACTAGGAGAGCACACTTTAGATAAATATTCTAAAGAATGGTTATACTCATGGATTCGAAATTCTGCTGAATTTATTAAAAGTGGAGATGAACAGGCAATTGCAGTATATGAAGAGTATAATAAAGCTGCGATGTCAGCTTTCACATATTTAACAGATGATGATCTTGATAATATACTAGCATATTTAGAAGTAGGTCCAGCAGAAGCTGAAGAAGTAGCTCTCGAGCCTTTGCAAGAGGATTTATCTGAATCAAATTCTCCTCCAACAATACTAATCATTGTATTAGTTGCTTTAGTGTTGTTCGCATTTGTTCTTGGTAGAATAAAAAATGTTCTCAAGGAACTTAAAGGTGAGACTTCTCATTCTCTCTTTCAAAGTGGATACTTATGGTTAAGGAAACAAAAAATTTTAATAGGATTATCAATTTTCTATTTTGTTTTAACTACTATTGGTTCTGCTTGGGATCAACTCTTGGCAGTTGGAGTTCAACAAGGTTATCAGCCTGAGCAGCCAATTGCATTTTCCCATAAAATTCATGCCGGAGAAAATGCTGTAGATTGTAATTATTGCCATTCCGGAGCACGACATAGTAAAAGTGCTGGTGTTCCGTCTGCGAATGTATGTATGAATTGTCATACTTATATAAATGAGGGAAGATCTGATAAGGGTACCCAAGAAATCTCAAAAATTTATGCTGCAATTGGTTTTGATCCAGAGTCACGAACTTACATTGAAGGTTATGAGCAGCAGCCTATTGAATGGATTCGTATTCACAACTTACCTGATTTGGCTTATTTTAACCACTCACAACATGTTAGTGTAGCAGGTGTTGAGTGTCAAGAATGTCATGGTCCAATTCAAGAGATGGAAGTTGT
>Ga0160422_10002525_pt1 | contig 11446 bp, 8 predicted proteins | sample Fk160mmetaG_FD_108192 | JGI IMG/M metagenome (GOLD analysis project Ga0160422, IMG submission 108192) | Marine microbial communities from the Central Pacific Ocean - Fk160115 60m metaG | ecosystem: Environmental > Aquatic > Marine > Oceanic > Photic zone | place: The Central Pacific Ocean... | reverse complement strand
TTTAAGTGTGGAAAAAGAGGATAATCCTGAAAAATAAAACCAATTTTTCTCAAATGAGGTTTTATAAATATTTTTTTGTCATTTAATACTCTTTGATTTAAAACTATTTTACCAGAATTCACACTTTCTAGACCAGCTAAACATTTTAAAAAAGTTGTCTTTCCTGAACCACTTTCTCCTATGAATGAAACAAACTCTCCCTTATCAACAGAAAAGTTTAGACCCTTTATTAAAGGTAATTTCTCATTGTAATATTTTACTAAATTTTCTATGTTAAGAAACATTGACACTCTTATTTATAATTTTTCTCAAAAATATCAATAAAACAGAACCAAATAAAATAATTACTAATGAGTATATTGAAGATTTTGCAATCATCTCCTCAATTGCATATTCATATGTTCTGACAGCTAATGTATCAAAATTAAAAGGTCTCAATATTAAGGTTATCGGTAATTCTTTTATTATGTCTACAAAGCACAATATAAAGGCAATTAACACTGCTGTTTTATTTATTGGTAAATGAACTTTTTTAAATAAACTTAAATTAGACATACCTAAATTTTTACCAGTCTCATCATATGATTCTGGATGTTTTTCAAAACTGGATCTTAGCGGAGAAATGCCCACTGCCATATATCTCATTACATAAGCATATACTAATACTATGATTGATCCAAAAACAATTGATGATCCTACTAAATTTGATAAGTTAGTAGATAAAAACGCTAATATCATAATCAAAGAAAGTGCTATAACAGCACCTGGAAGAGCATATGTAAGTGATACAATTTCACTAAAAAAAAAGACGGTTCGGCTACTGGATATTTTTTTTAAATATTGAAATAAAACAGCAATAATTATGATTATTAAAGATGATACAAAAGCTAAATAAAATGAGTTAAACGATATTTCAAATAGTTCATTTAAATCAATAAGATTTATCGTCTTAAACACATTATTTACTATGTATATAAGTGGAATCAAGAATCCAATTAAAAATGGGAGTAGACAAATAAAATTAATTACCAATCTTAAGCTCTTGCCAACATTATAAGTTCCTGATATATTATCATTAGGTTTATAATTGTATTTATACTTTGAACTATTGTATCTCTCCAAAATAAAAAATAAAGAGACTAGTATTAATAAACATACGGCGAGGATCTTTGCAGTATCTACATCACCCATAGAATTCCATGATCTAAAGATTCCACTTGTAAAAGTGTTAACTCCAAAGTATTTAACAGCACCGTACTCATTCAAAACTTCCATGATGATCAAAAAAAGACCTGAAAATATAGATACTCTTGATATAGGTATAATAATTTTAAAAAAGGTTTTAAACTGAGACATACCAAGATTTTTTGAAATATTAATGTAGTTTGATCCTATCAGTGAGAAAGAGATCCTACATGCAGTGTATAAATAAGGATATAATACCAGGGCCATCAAAAAGGCTAAAATTTCAATCTGTAAATAATCCTGATTGACATATGGGCTCAGCTGAGGAATATTATTTCTGACGAAACTTTGCATTGGGCCAGTATAACTTAGTAGATCGCTATAGGTAAATGCAATGATATATGATGGAATTGCTAGAGGTAGAAAAAGGATTACATCAAAAAAATTTTTACCCCTAAAATTACTGGTTGAAACAAACCAAGCAGGAATTATTCCTAAAAAAAGAGAGAATAATGATGTTAAAAAAACAAGATATATTGTATTTAAAGAATAATCTATTAATAGACTGTTCCATAGATAAAAAAAATTTTCAGATTTTAATCCAAGAACATTATATACAAGATATATGAGTGGACACAATAAAATTAAAGAGATAAATAATGTTAGCGCTTTAACATTCATCTTTTGATACTTTTAGGTTTTATTTCCAACCTCCAGCATCAAATATACGAATTGCGTCATTCCTTTTTATACCTAACATGTTAAGATCTAAAGGATCTTTTCTAAAGGCACCCCACTCTTTAACAATATCGTTAGGTTCAATATTTGGTTTGACAGAATATTCAAAAGTATTGTTTACGTATATCTCCTGAGCTTCATCACTTGTCAAATATTCAATCAATTTTAATGCGTTAGACTTATTTGGGGAATTCTTTGCTAATGCAACACCAGACACATTAATATGAGACCCTCTTTCACCCTCGCCTTGATTAGGGAAAAATACAGATATTGCATTTCCTGCATTAACCTCTTCTTCATTTTCAGAGGAGAGAAGTAATCCTATGTAATATGAGTTAACAATTGCAACATCTCCTTGACCAGCAGCAATTGCCTTAACTTGGTCACGATCATTTCCTTTTGGATCTCTTGCAAAATTTGAGACAACTGATTTTGTCCACTCTTTTGTAGCATCTTCTCCAAGGTTAGCAACTAAAGAGGACATTAAGGCTTGATTGTAAGAATTTGAAGATGATCTAACAAGGAGTCTACCCTTCCATTTTGGGTTAGCTAAATCTTCATAAGTGCTCAACTCACTCTTCTTAACTCTTTCATTACTATAGACTAATACTCTAGACCTATATGTTACAGGTACCCAAAATCCATTTTTATCGATTAAACTTTCTGGAATTCCACCAGTTAAATTTTTATCATCATACTTTTGGAGGAGACCCATATCTGCAGCTTGCCATAATTTACCAACGTCAACAGTGATAAATAGATCTGCAGGACTATTTTCTCCTTCACTCTTAATCCTTTGAATTAGTTCATCTGCATTTGCCTTGATAACATTAACCTTTATTCCGGTTTTTTCTTCAAAATTATCATACTGTTTTTGATCAACATCGTAATGTCTTTGGCTATACATATTAACAACCTGCTCGGATTCATTATTGGAACAACTAAGAATTAACAGTATTAAAATTGGTAGTAATTTTTTCATGTTTATGTAATTAGACAACAATATTAAAAAAAATATTGTTATTTAGAACTATTCTAAATAAATTATTTATATTTGAAGAAATATAATTTAGAACGGTTCTAAATAGATTAAAATCTCTAATTAAGATTTCATATTTCCATAAGCCATTTAGAACCGCTCTAAATGTATTTAATATGAATTAAACACAATGAAAATTATGAAAAAAATTACTAATAAACCAACACTATATATACTATCTATTGCTCTGTTTTTTGCATCATGTGCAAAAGAAGATATCCAATACGAGATTGTTGAAGTTGAAGTACCAGTTGTTCAAACTGTTGTTGAAACTGTTGAAGTTGAAGTTAAAGTACCAGTTGTTCAAACTGTTGAAGTGCCTTACTCTTACGAATTTGCTAGAGCTGGAGAATCAACAGTATCCTTTAGTGGACAAACTGCAAGGTTAAATATGGCTGATGCAGTTTACTTAGCTCTAAAAAGTAATACTTCAACAAAGGAACAGATCCTAGAAATGTTTAACGATGGAACTGGATTCGCTGATGAATCTCTAAATACATCTGGGAAAAAAATGGGTAATAAAACTGCTGCTTCTCCGTTAGCATCAGCTACTGTTAAGCCACTCTTTGATGCTATGATAGCTGACTTTGTAGACAATGTAATCCCTAACTGGGCTTCAGACGCTTCAAATGGTCAACCAGGAGTCTTGACTGATCCTACTAGGACTATCAGAGTAAATGCTAAAGGTCATGAAGTTGATCAAACATTTATAAAAGGTATTATTGGAGCAATGGCCGTTGATCAAATAATCAATAATTACATTACACCATATCAATTAGACTCTGGCTCAAGAGTTCAAGATAACGATAATAATGTTCTTTCATCTGGAAAAAATTACACTGATATGGAACATAAATGGGATGAAGGGTTTGGCTATCTATATGGCCAAGAAGCTGATCACACTAGACTAGACCTTGGAACTAGTCCAACTGGAAATGGAACAACATTAAATAAATACTTTAAGAAGATAAATGCAGACAATCAAAAAGGAATGGGTGTTACAGTTTTCAACGCATTCAAAAGAGGAAGAGCTTTCATTGTTGCTAAGCAATATGATAAAAGGGATGAGCAAGCCGAAATAATTAAGAAAGAATTATCAAAACTTGTTGCATACAAAGCTGTAGATTATTTAAATGGATACATGTCAAAAATTGCAGCTGGTAACACTGCTGATGCATTTCATGCATTATCAGAAGGTTATGGATTTATTATGAGTCTTCAGTTTACCAATGATGGAACAGACACACCATATTTTAGTAACACTGAAGTTAATGCGTTTTTAGCGTCTATGGATAATTTTTGGACTGTTGAAAACTCAACACTTGAGTCCATAAGGGATGAGATTAAGTCAAAGTTTGGAATATAAATTAAAATTAAGTTAAAAATAATTTAAAAAGTTAGTTTTAGAACAATCAGTGGGACATTTGTCCCGCTGATTTTATTTACAGAAAAAATGAAAAGCAAAATTTTAAAAATATTATTTTCGATACTTGTAGTAATCTCATGTAGTAAGGACTCAGATGAAGTTTCATATCAAGTAAACACACAGACAAATCAATCAAGTAATACAAGCTCAAGTTCGAGTTCAAATACATCTACTGACTCTTCATCAACCTCTGGTTCAACATCTACTGACTCTTCATCAACCTCTGGTTCAACATCTACTGACTCTTCATCACAAAATGATAACTTTGATAGAAGTTCTATACTTATAAATTATTCTGAAAATATAATTATCCCAAGGTACAACGCGTTCAAAGTCTCAATGGATAACCTAAAGAACACTATTGACACATTTATAACCTCTCCAACCGTTGAAAATTATGATTTAGTTCAATTAAATTGGACTGAGGCATATAAAAAATGGCAGTATATAGAAGTATTTAACATTGGTAAAGCAGAACAGATTATGTTTAATTTGACAATGAACACTTTTCCTGTAAGTAAAGAGAGAATTGATAGTAATATTGAGAATGAAAAAACAGATTTAACAAATCCAAATGATTGGGCTGCTCAAGGATTTCCAGCAATTGACTACATGCTTCATGGAATAGCAGATAATAAAGAATCAGTTATTGAAATCTATAATTCGAATACAAAATACTCTGGGTATTTAAACACATTAGTTTCTACTATGAGTGCAAATACAGATATCGTAGTAGAAGATTGGGAAACATACAAAGATTCTTTTAATTCATCCTACGAAAACAATGCGACTTCAGCATTTAATATGATGGTAAATGATTTCGTATTCTATTTTGAAAAAGGCTTAAGGACCAATAAGATTGGTATTCCTGCAGGAAGGTTTTCCTCACAACCATTACCTGATAGGATAGAGGCATATTATTTTTCAAAAAATGGATTTGGTAATATTTCAAAAGCACTAGCACTGGAGTCAAGAAATGGTGCAGAAGAATTATTTCTTGGCAAAGACTCAAGTGGAAACGAGGGGGCTAGTTACAAAACTTATCTCGACTATCTTGAGACAGATATCGGTTCATCTGTACAAACTAAGTTATTGAGTGCTAAGGATGCAATAAATGCACTTGATGATAACTTTCTAGATCAGATAAATAACAACAACACATTAATGTTGGTTGCTTTTGATGCTCTTCAAACAATTGTAGTAAATTTAAAAACAGATATGTTATCAAACTTTAACGTAGCAGTGGATTATACAGATGCAGATGGTGATTAATTAAAATAAAATATTGAATATTCTGAATTACTTTAACCAAAAACAAGATTCCTCAAGCCTAGCAATTTTTCGTCTAGGCTTCGGTTTTTTAATGCTATATAGTATAATAAGAATATATTTAGAGGGATGGATTGAAACCTTATATATACAACCTTCATTTCATTTTTCATATTATGGGTTTGAGTGGATTAAACCAATAGGTGATTATACATACTTAATCTTCATTTTATGTGCGATATCTTCATTTTTTGTTGCAATTGGATATAGATATAGGATATCTATAATTTTACTTTTCTTAAGTTTCACCTACATTGAATTAATGGATAAGACAACTTATCTGAATCACTACTATTTAGTTAGCCTTATATGTTTCTTAATGATTTTTTTTCCAGCCAATGCGAGTTATTCAATTGATAGCTACATTAAAAGGACATATTACAAACTAATCCCAAGATGGAATGTAGACTCAATAAAACTTTTAGTATGCATTGTATACTTCTATGCGGGAATTGCCAAAATTAATTCAGATTGGCTCATTGACGCTCAGCCTTTAAAAATATGGCTAACATCTAAGTATGATTTGCCAATTGTTGGGAATACATTATTTCAGATGACATGGGTGCATATCTTCTTTAGCTGGGCAGGGATGTTTTATGATTTATTAATTGGATTCATATTGCTAAATAAGAGGACTAGACCTTTTGGATTTTTTTTAGTTGTTAGCTTTCATATAATGACTGCAATTCTATTCCCAGCAATAGGGATGTTTCCTTATATAATGATTACTTGTTCAATCATATTCTTTGAGCAAGAAACTCATAAGATGATTTTAGAGAAAGTTTTTTCTCCATTTAAAAAAATTCTTAAAAAAATAAAAAAAATTGAACTTTACGATTTTAAAAATCCTAAAACTATACAGATTGTTTTGGCTTTGTTTTTTTCCATTCAATTATTATTTCCATTCAGATATTTCTTATATCCTGGAGAGCTTTTCTGGAAAGAACAGGGTTATAGATTTTCATGGAGAGTAATGTTAATTGAAAAAAAAGGTTTTACAGAATTTAAAATAGTTGATAGCAAAACTTCTGAATCTTTTTATGTCATAAATAGTGATTTTTTAACAGAGTTTCAGGAGAGACAGATGAGTTTTCAACCTGATTTTATTTTAGAATATGCTCACTACTTAGGTGAATATTATAATGAAAATGGCTATAATGATGTTGAGGTTTATGCAGAAAGTTTTGTGACTTTAAATGGAAGAACAAGTAAAAGATTTATTGATTCAAGTGTTGATTTGATGAAGGAGAAAAGAGGTTTTAAAAATAAGAAATGGATAACAGATTTAGATGATGAGATTAAAGGTTTTTAGTATTTTATTTTTTTCAATTTTTAATTTATTGTTTTCTCAAGAACAATTAAATGGAATTATTTTGGACAATGATACAAATCTGCCTCTGGAAAATGTCACTGTATTTAATTCAGATATTAATCAAGTTTCTTACTCAAATGATGATGGATCTTTTGAGATTATATTAAATAGTCCAGAGTCAGAAATTATTTTTTTTCTTGAAGGCTATAACATTATATCAGATTTTTATAGTTACAGTGAAAAGCCAATTGAAGTTAAATTAATACCAAAAATAGAGGAACTGAGCGAAGTTGTAGTCAGAGCTAATTTGAAAAGAATTTTTCAAATTAAAAAAATGGAGGATATAGTTGGTACAAGGATATATGCAGGCAAAAAAAACGAGGTAATATTGCTTGATGTCTCTATGGCAAATTTAGCGTCAAATAATGCTCGCCAAATCTATAATCAAATACCAGGCCTCAACATATATCAAAATGATGATGCTGGACTTCAACTAAATATTGGAGGAAGAGGTCTAAATCCGAATAGAACTGCAAACTTTAATACTAGACAAAATAATTATGATATAAGTGCAGATGCTTTAGGATATCCTGAGAGCTATTATACCCCACCACCTGAAGGACTTGAAGAAATTCAAATATTAAGAGGTGCAGCGTCTCTTCAGTACGGAACACAATTTGGAGGATTAATAAACTTTAAATTGAAAGAACCAAAACCAGATGATAAATTTGAACTAACTACAAGAAATACTATTGGTTCGAATAATCTATACACAAACTTTACTAGTATTAGTTCCTCTAATGATAATCTTGGATATTATGGATATGTAAATTATAAAATTGGTGATGGGTTTAGACCAAATTCAGATTTTGAATCCATAAATACTTTTCAAAGTTTAAATTTGAAACTTACTGATAGATCAAAGCTAACTTCTGAAATTACATATTTAGAATATCTTGCTCATCAAGCAGGTGGACTGTCAGACAGAATGTTTGAAATAGACCCTTACCAGAGTAACAGAGAAAGAAACTGGTTTCAAGTGAAATGGCTCTTGTATAATTTAAAATACCTGTATGAAATTTCTCCTGATTCAAATTTCAGCTTCAGTTTTTTTGGATTAGATGCAACAAGAAATGCACTAGGGTTTAGGACAAACAGAGTAGATCAAATTGATTTTGGTGAAGAAAGAGATCTCATAAAAGGAAGATTTAGAAATTTCGGTTTTGAAACTAGATATATAAATAATTACACTGTTTTAAATAAGAAATCCTATTTACTATTAGGAGCAAAATATTATAATTCCTTTTCTGAAAGCACTCAAGGTCCAGGAAGTGCATCAAAAGATGCAAATTTTAATTTTGATTATCTAAACTTTCCAAATTATGTCAATCAATCTGAGTATAGTTATCCAAATTTCAACCTGGCCTTATTTGGAGAAAATATTTTTTACTTAAATGAAAATTTTTCAATTACTCCTGGGTTTAGATATGAAAATATAAATACCAATCTTGATGGGTACTATCGAAGAATAAATTTAGATGCTGCAGGAAATACTATTTATAACGAGGTATTTCAAGAATCAGACTCAAAAAAAAGAAACTTTTTACTTTTGGGATTAGGAATCAGTTATAAAAAAAATAATACTGAATTATATACTAATTTAAGTCAAAATTTTAGGTCTGTAACTTTTGCAGATATAAGTATTATTAATCCAGCTTATGCAATTAATCCTAATATTGACGATGAAAAAGGTTATACATTCGATTTAGGGCTAAGGGGAGATTATAAAAAAATGGTTTCTTACGACTCAAGTATTTTTGCATTAATTTATAAAGATAGAATTGGGTTTATACAAAGAGCATATAATGATGGGAGTGTTAAAAGCGAGAGAGGAAATGTTGGTAATGCTCAAATAATTGGTATTGAATCTTTATTTGATTTTGACTTAAATAGAATTTTATTTAATAATGAATTCATCGATTTCAATGTGTTTATGAACTACTCATATATTGAATCAAAATATCTAAAATCAGATGAAATTGGAATAACTGGAAAAGAAGTAGAGTTTGTTCCTAAAAATAATTTTAAAACAGGATTAAAATTTGGATATAAAAATTTTGCACTTAATTTTCAATATTCATATTTGTCTAGACAATTTACGGACTCTTCCAATGCAGTGAGTGGAAACTTAAGTGGTGTAATTGGTGAAATTTCATCCTATGAAATTTCTGATTTAGCTTTATCATATAAATTTTCAAATTTAAAATTAGAAGCCGGGATAAATAATATATTTGATGAAATTTATTTCACAAGAAGAGCTACTGGATATCCTGGACCTGGAATTATTCCTTCTCCACCTAGAAATAGTTATTTAACTTTGCAAATAATACTATGAAAAAGGATATAAGAAAAGAAATAATAATTTACGACGGTATATGTGTACTTTGTAATTTTTTTATTAGGTTGATTCTTAATAAAGATAAAGATGAACATTTTAATGTAACCAGTCTACAGAGTAATTTTACAAAAACTCACTACCCAGATGTACTGAAAGTTGATTCTGTTGCAGTAATAAAAAAAGATGGTACTATATTGCAAAAAAGCAAAGCAGTTTTTTACATCTTGAGAATAGTAAAAATGCTTTTTATAATAAGAATCTTAATACTGATACTACCCACCTTTATATCAAATATTGTTTATGATATCGTAGCATTTACCAGGTATAAATTTTTTGGAAAATATGAGTCATGCCCTATAATTAATGGAGATTTAAAAAGCAGAATCATAGAATAAGGAAAACTTATGAACCTATAACGATATTTTTTAGCAACTATTTAGAACAATTCTATATTAGTACTGAGAACTTCAAACAATACTTTTAGAACCTTTAGCGTTATTATTTGTAAATTTGTAAAATTAAATTTGCAAATATTACTCGATTTTGATTGGTTTAATAAGTCTGAATTATAAAAATGCCCCTCTCGATCTTCGTGAGAAATTCTATCTCGATAATGCAGATAAAATAGTATTTCACAATTTACTTAAAAAGAATGTCGGTGTTGAAGGGTTAATGTTATTATCAACATGTAACAGAACAGAGATATATTTTGAATTTGAGAATCACATTGGAAAAGAAAATAAGTTTATACATAGTGTTGTTAAAGAGTTAGCAGATTTTAGAAAGTTTAAAGATTCTCTATCTCCTCACCTTATGATGGTATCTAGTTCCTATAAAGTTTCAAAACATTTATTCAGATTAGTATCTGGGCTCGAATCTATGATAATTGGCGAATTTCAGATAGTTGAGCAGTTGAAGAATGCTTATGATTTCTCATACAAGCACAAAATGTTAGGTCCTATTTTAAAAAGAATGTTCCAGAAATCGTTGGAAACTGGTAAGTTTATTAGAACAAACACTAAAATTGGTAAAGGTGCTGTGTCGGTAAGTTACGCTGCAGTAGAGAAAATCCATAAGGATCTGAATATTAGCAATCCAAAATTTCTTTGTGTCGGTTTAGGTGAAACATCTCAATTATCTATTAGACACTTACATCAAAAAGGATACTCCAATTTGAAAATTACCAACAGGACAAACAAAAAGGCTAGTGAATTTGCAAGTGAACTTGGCTACAGCTCGGTAAGCTTTAACTCATTTAAAGAGGAACTTAAAAAAGTTGATGTTGCTATTTTTTCAACATCCTCAAAAAATCCTTTAGTAAGTAAAAATGAGGTTGAAAAGATAATGAGTGAAAGAGACAACAAACTTCTTATGATAGACCTTTCTGTCCCAAGGAATATTCCTGACTCATGTAATAAAATAGAAAATGTGAAGCTAATTAACGTAGATGGTCTCAAAGATGTTGTAAACGTAAACTACAAAAAAAGAAAAGCAGAAGTCAAAAAAGCAGAAAAATTTATTGATGATTTTTTATCTGAATTCGACGATTGGACAAATTCGAGGCAACTAAGACCTTCCATACTTTCAATCAAAAATCAAATAAAGGATGTTGTTGTTGAGGAGACTATTAACAATATTAACTCTTCCTCATGTGATTGTAATTCTAACATAGTTAATTCTGATGAATTTAATGCGAAGCTTAATAAAATTTATGAAAAGTTCTCGGACAATTTAGTTAGAAAAATAAAAGAAGCAAGTAACAATGGTAAAGATGAAAAAGCTATTGAGATTATTAATCAAATCTTTTTAGATGATTAATCTAATAAAAATCGGAACTCGCTCAAGCAAACTTGCATTGTATCAAGCAAATCTAGTTAGAGAAAACCTTAAGAAAAGATTTCCTAACATTGATTATTCAATTGTTGAAATAAAAACAAAAGGGGATAAGATTCAGGATAGAAATCTTGACAGGAGCATAGACAAAGGGTTCTTTGTTAAAGAAATTCAAGACTCATTAAT
>Ga0160422_10002524_pt1 | contig 11448 bp, 7 predicted proteins | sample Fk160mmetaG_FD_108192 | JGI IMG/M metagenome (GOLD analysis project Ga0160422, IMG submission 108192) | Marine microbial communities from the Central Pacific Ocean - Fk160115 60m metaG | ecosystem: Environmental > Aquatic > Marine > Oceanic > Photic zone | place: The Central Pacific Ocean... | reverse complement strand
GTGGCAATTCCAACATTTTTATTCGCATCATCAACTATAACGACTGATGCGATTTGGGATAGTTCTCGGTTTCTGTTAACTGCCATTATAGTTTTTAGTTATTTATGATCCAGGCAGAGTTTGTTGACTAAGTAGAAATGCTTTCCACGCATCTTTAACTGATGTTGTCCAGACAGCATTGCAAATTGCTTGTATTTCAGCAGTCTCTGTATTGACTTTTGTATTAACTAAATTATTGCTCGAATCCAATTCACCGCATTGTAATACTTTTCGATTAAAAGAACGATTTAACTCTACACCGTCTTCTTTAATTATTGTAGCCGTCCTTATTTGAACATGTCGATATTCAGTAACAATTTCAATCTTATCAATTTCAATTGTTTTTGTTAATGCCATTAGGGAAGTCCTCCGAACTAAACTGATTTAGGCATTTATATTTATGCTGCATAGTAATGTCCATTAACTATAATAATAGTATTGTTTGTAAAAATACGATTATATTGGTTGTAACCAGTATCATTCTGATTATCGAAGATATGAAATCTTAGATTTGTTTGATTCTTGTATGGGCCAAGAATTCTTATGTTTGTACCATAAGCACCTCTTAGGTTGTGATAATATGCGACATGACCACCACCTGGCCAATCACCCGTAGTCCAATCACGTCCAGCAAAAGGCAATCCCCATATTTCAGTTGCACCACTTCCAGTAGATAATTCACCGCTAGTAGTAATCCTAATCACATAAGTAACTAAATTTCCAACTCTAGTGTATAACCCCAAACGGTGATTATAACTAGGTTCAGTTGAATTATTATTTGTTCTAACAATAGGAGTGAATGTTCCTTCTTCATAATGATCTAAAACTTCATGTAATGTACTCGCTCCAGATGCTGATGTTGCTGTTTGTGAAGAGAAATCAATACCATGACCAGATGTTCCTATTTGTAAATTACCATTAACAATTTTAAGATGACGATCAGGATTAGTTCCTACAGCATGGTCAGAATTATATTCTAAACCACCCCAATCATTCTTATAAGGAACGGTGTTTACTGGAGTATTTGTATCTCCACTAATTGCATTAAAATCGTAAGTCCAACCTCTGGCATAATCTTCATTTAGATGTGCAGAATAATAGTCTGCAACATATATTTTATGCCAGTAACCAAGACTATCAAAATGAATTACAACTTTATTATTTTCAACTGCAAGAGTGATTAGAGGAGCCCAAGCACCACTACTTGAAGCAATACGATTATAGAATTGACCTGCATATACGTGCCAACAAATTTGTATATCAACTGTATCTCTTCCACCGTATCTAAAACCTCTGATGGTTACAGATTCTGCGTGTGAACCATTAGATCCACTGTAGGGTATGTTTGTTGTTATTTTAAGTTGTGATGGAGACGCACTACTGGTGATTTCTAAAATTCCATGAGAGAGTCTTGCATTGCTGTTTACTCTCTGAGTGAGAACTCCACCATTTTGAAGAATCAGTCTCTCATTACCATCAGTGTACATCTGGATCTTATTATGAGTACTGTTAGTATTACCTGTTAGTAATTGTAACGTACCGCCATAACCACCATATTCATTACCATGCAATGCAATTTGAGCACCCCTAGTTTGTCCTGATGCACCTCCACCACCAATTATTATTCTTTTATTATCAGAACCGTCACTAGTATTTGAAGTTATCTGAACATCTGAATTACTTAATCGAAGATGTCCATCAGATTCTATGCGAAGTTTTTCTGAAGTATTATTTGTATAAAAGACAATATCGCTATTACTGAGTACATTACGAATAACAGTTCCACCAAATGCTGTGTGATGACCAATTATTGTACCATAACTACCACTCTTATTAAAACCAATGTAGGACATAGACGCTGTTGACTCTGCAATTTGTATGGGAACATTATCATCGGCAATAGCAGATGTTTGAGATCCGTTAGTCCTAAACAAACTTCTACCACTACTGTCGATGCGAAGTTTTTGTGATGGTGTTGAACTACCATCTTCACTTGTTTTAAAAACAAGAGCAGTAGGCATATCAGTTGTTGAATTAACTGCACCATCAACAAGTGCTTCAATTCTGGCACCTTGATTATAAGTAGTTCCATCATCATTATATCCTCTCCAATCTATTCTTCCTAATGAATCACCATCTGCTACTTCAGTATTACTACCAACCGTTGCATTCTTACTTCTATAGAATGTTAATCTTCCACCATGAGTATTAGTAGTTGAATATGAAAAAATATCTACAGCGTCTTGATTACTAGCATATGCTTGTATCTTTCCACTACCAGCAGAAGAAATATGATTAACTAATAATTTACCATCTGATGTGATGCGAAGTTTTTCAGTTGTTGAACCCAATGAGTGCGTGAAAAATCTTAAATTAGAATATTGATTATAATTATCTAAATTTGTGGCAACAATTCTTGCTGTTGTATATCCACCGTTCGATGAATTAGTACCTTGAAATCTTAGTTCCGCTTGATTTCCATTTGTATTATCTGTATTTCTAATAAGAACATGAAAACCAGAGCTATCAGATTTCAGAATGTTAGCCGTTCCATTTAAATCTAAAGTGGTTCCATTGAATGTTAAGTTTGCTTCACCATTTAATCCAGAACCACTAGTTGCAGTTACAACTCGATTATTAGAACCATTTGTAAACGCTGTAACAGCAGGAGTTACCCAACTTACTGCACTTCCTGAACCACCACTTGTTAATACCTGACCTGATGAACCATAGTTTGCACCAGCAATTCCTAATTCATTATTACCTGTTATTCTAAATCTTTCTGAACCACCTGTTTGTAGAAGAAGAGGTGATGTGCTATTAACATTTCCTGTTAAATTACCAGTAACATTACCAGTAACATTACCAGTCAAGTCACCAGTAAATGATGTCGCAGTGATTACTCCAACAATATTGATACCAGATATCTGATCGATTACACCATCAGATGCCAGTATCTTATCATTATTATTTTCTCCACTGATGGTAATTGCCATATTACTTTTTAACTATTTATGAACTAGTTAAATCAATTAACCATTCTGGTAAAGGTGAAATTGATGAGACACCAACCTGAGATTTTGGATACTTATCTTTTATTTTTGTTATATCTGTTCTCCATGCTTCTATACCACTATGATAAATTTGATCTAATTGTTCCTCAAGTGGAGGATATTCTAACTTACGAGCATCTACATATGAAATTTCAGTTTCGACATCTGCACCCTCCACACAAGTCAAACCATTATCAACTACATCTTTAAGAAATTGTTGAAAATCAGAATTAAGTTCATCAATAGGTATATGTAATAATTTACCTTCGGATGTAGTGGCAATAATTGTTTGAAAAGTATTGTTGCCGATTTGGATTTGATTTATCTTATATTTGTTAGGCATAATTAATTAAAGTTCGGCATTAAAAGATCCACATAAATCACCAGCACCATCAGCTAAGAACTGATGAGTAGTGTCATTACGCTGAAATAAACAAGTTGATGTGGAAGGATATGCACTCATACCAGAAGTTCCACTTGGATACCACGTAGCATTTCCCTCTAATGACCAAGTAGGAGTTGCTCTCTTTTCTACTTTATAATCATACTGAGCATTTGATACGTTTGTTGGAGAACCAGCAGTGTTAGTCCAAGTTCTGAATAATGCGGTTCCAGTTCCCATAATTATACCTTCATAATATCTCATACAAAGTGTAAGTTCTTCTATGTGGGATCTGTCATCGAATTCAGTATTTTCATTTCCGATTTCCATCTGGACTCCTGTTATTCTCCAATAGTTATTAGTTGCTGCTGCTAAATTTGTTTGACCTTTTGCCATGTGATTAGCCTCTGTAGACCAGTGCCCGTACTGTTCAGCACCATAAGTGCTCTGATCTGCTGCTAAGAAGAAATGAATTTCGATTCCAGTTGAATTTTCAGTTGTGTTATACCCATTCATCGTATCGGGTGGAAAAGTTATGGTTTTAAATTCCCAAACTTCGGATTGCTCAATTGTGTAAGAAATACCTATACAGGAAGAACTTGTTCCAGTTCTTTGTCTGAAAAAACCGACATAATATTTTCCTGGTTCATTTGATTTAACCCAAAATGATACAGTTAATGGTTTTGCATTAGGAGTTCCACCCATTAGACCTTTTATGTTGCAAGCTTCTATTTTTTGTCTTAGAGATATTTTACCACCACCACCCATCCCATGAGATGCTGTGCATGTTAAACTAGTACAATGTGTAAATCCTGTGTTGTATGGAGCATCGCCAACTTGTTCCATAGTCCATGTTCCAGCAGATGAAAGGTCTGCTTCCCATCTATCACATGCACCGAATGTATCACCAGTGATACCAGTGGTTGAGGTTCCCCTCTGGGCTATTGACATATTTCCATTTATCAATAAATTTCTTCTTCCTGCCTGTATCTTACTAAAACTTTCTGCAGTAGTATTACTTTGTAATATATTATTTCCTTGAACACCGATTGGACGATCAAGTTCATTTAACTTTTCTCTTATATTAAATTCTGGTTTTGTAACTCTCAGTGACATACTAATACTCCGCTATCATTCCTTTTTCCGCAGACAAAGCACGGGATACTGGTGTGGTGTTATTATTTATTCTCACCAACCCACTGAAATCTGCACGACCTTGTGATCCACCAACATGTAATAAATCAGTATGACTGTCATAATCTAGTGCTTCAATATGGTCATTTGTACCTCCTACAAGTGTGCATGCAGCGTCAGGATTAAACAATTTACGTTCATCAAAATACATCTTTTCAATTTGTTCTTTTGATGGTGCACCGAAACCAGATCTGAATAAACACAATCGAAGTTGTGCATCAGATGATCCAGTGTTTGGATCATATCCAAACTTTAATACATGATCAGTTGATGAGAAACTATCTGTCATTACACTACCAACAGTGATTGGATTTCTTAATTCAAGTTTTCCATTTACCCATATCTCAAAGTGACGGTCTCTTCTGATTCCCATCACGCAAGTCCAAGCATTTGACTCCTGTACAAAATGATTTCCACCTGCTTGGAAACTCTGATAACCACTACCCTGTGTGCTTAAATCAAATCGAACATCATCACCGTTAAAATAACATCTGATATACATTCCATTATTCTCTGTGCTCTTTGACCATATCATCGTGCCAGATGCAGAATTCTGTGGATTCATCCACCAGTGATAATAAAAATCTCCATTTCCATGATCCATTCCGTCTTCATGTGCATGATTTCCAGCATATCTTCTCCAGATATAATTACTAGAACTCCAACCTTGATAAGACATTAAATCACTATTTCCAGTCACTCTATATTTCTGGATAGTTCCGAAAACTTGAGGACTCTTATCATAAACAGAATAATCACGATCCGCAAGTCTGACCTCAACATTATCAAATGTGCTTGTTGTATTTCCAATACCATAAATTACAGCATAAGTTGTCGTTGATGTTGCAGTATAAGTAACCGTTCTCCAAACTCCGTTAGATGTTGCGTCACCAGCGTATGCATTTGGATTTGCTGATGTAGTATTTGGGCCAAGATATGCTGATGTATATCCAGTCAAATGTTGATATGACATTGTATATGTCTGTCCAACCACAGATGTAAATGAATGATATGCATTTTGGTTTGAGGTTGTTACATATTGAAAAACACCACCAGTAACAGTTAAAGTTCCACCACCATTAGACCATCCAGAGGTGCTACTACCATCACCATTAACTAAATTATTTGTACTTATTATTGTATCATAACTATCCTTACTGTATTCGTCAGTATAGGGAGATACGGTAGTGCATAAACATATAATTCCTGCTCTACCATATGTCCAACCACTTGCAAAATTATGTCCTGTATATGCGATTAAACTTGATTCACTAGAACTGTCTGCCCAGTGCACATTTGGATTTTCAACAATTTGTGTCAATCCATTTCGTGTCGAAGCAGCAAATTGATATCCCTTCATCGCAGCAAGATGATTAACTTTATGTTGATGAGTATTTTCTGTTAAACTTCTGTTGCTACCTTGACTTAAAAATCCACTAAGATTACCATTACCAGCATTAAATGCAGAATGATTATAATTTCCTCTAAATGCATTTCTTAATCTTGTATAACCAGCAGATTTTGCATCAACTGTAAAATTATCTGCCTCTTGAGTAAAATATTGATCACAAGTATAAATGTAATCTGAGTCTCCATTTCCATCTCCGATTACAAATATTAAATCACCAAATTCATTCCATTCTACAGAACGACCTAAAGTGTAACTACCATTACCACAAACCATATCATAAACTGCATTTCCACCAGCACCAGTATTTCCCATACCACCAGGATAACTGATCATTTCAAAGTGTCTTGCACTTATGATAGATATACCACTTGCACAAGCAACAGCAATGGTTGGGTATGGTAATCCTGTAACACGATCTCTTGGTGAACTATCGTGAGCAAAAATTGCAACAGAATTTACATTATCACTTACTAAGTTACCAATATTGTAATTATCATATCCTCTACCAGTTGCCCACAAACGATCATTTTCTTTACTACCATTTCTACCCCATATACCAGTAGGCCACATTCCGTTGGTTCCGTTAGATGTGATTGAACCTCTTAATCTTCTGATTTCATCTTTTACAAAATCAATAATATTAACTCCTCCAAAATTACCATTTTCACCAATAACTAACATACCATTCTTCATGGTTATGCAAGAAGCATAATCACCATTACAACTAATCACATATGGATTACCAACTTTAAATCTCATCCATAATGATAAATTTGGATCATCACCATCATATATGTCTACAGCTGATTGAGTTGATGTGATAACTGCAATAGAAGGAAATTCTTTTCGACTTCCTCGATACACACTAGTGCCTTCTCGATACCAAGATGTGTGTTGAGTTTTCTTTCTCCATGCACCACCATCTGAATCTTTTGAGGTATCATACACAAATGCAACTTCACCACTGCCACTTGCCTCATAAGGAGTTAGTAATCCAGATATTCTTTTAATTGCCTTGACATTTCCTGGTTCTACATTCTTTAAGACAACATTAGTTGGATCTTGATATGCCATTCCACCCAACATCCCATTGGTGGGGACTTGACTATTTCCGATTCCAACTAGATTAGGCATTTTCTAAAGTATCTCCTGTGATATTTATTATGATGTTAGATTTCTCAATTGAGTATTTGAGATTCTTTGTGAGTAGTACATAACCCTTTTTATGTGTGCTTTTGATGGTGAGCCACCTATTGTAAGTTGAGTGTATTTTCCATGAGTAGCAGTAGAAACACCACCAACATTAACACCAGTATCAGTTTCAACTGTATTTCCATTATAGGAGTAGGCAGCATTATTTTTTGCAAATGCAACTCCGTGTTTTATGACTGTTGGAAAAGTGCTTCCCTGAGACCCAGTGAAATCTGCTTGGGTTGCTGTTCCATATGTTATATGACTATCATAATATGGACTTCCTCCACCTACAACGCATAATTGTACTTTGTTATCATTATTTTGTTCCAGTTGTATTTTATTAAATCGACCTGCAGAGGGAGAAGATGCAGCTGCCGATTCCACTGATGCAATCAGTGTTCCTTGATAATCATTATTTTCTGCACCGTTATGATTAAAGAATTCATCAAAGTTTTCTCCTTCGATAACTGCAGAATCTGCTGCACGAGTTGTCTGTTCCTGAACTGTCATACCGATATAAGATGTAGAGACAGGATTTTTTTCAAGTTGGAATCCCCAGTAATAAAATGCATGTGCTTCATAGTAAGTTGCAAATACACTACTCGCAAGAACATAATGTGATACTCCAGTATTATTTGGACTCCAAGTTTGATTTGCATTAAAGAGAATATTACTAACTCTGTACCATCCATCTGGATATTTTTCAATTATTATATCCGAATTAGTATCGGTTCTTATAGCTACAGATGGTGCATAATAAGGAGAAAAATCTTGTGCTGTGAAACTAAGAGTAGTCAAACCAGGTTCATTATTAGCAAGAAGATCATCCAGATTATGAGCACCGTCGGTTCCACGTTTTACAAAAAATGAAAATGCATAATCTCCAGCAGTTAAAGTTCCTATTTCACCACCATTTCCAACTCTGACATAACCATTAGTTGTGGCTGAATATCCATTTGGATAATGCATTTTATAGGTTACATTAGATCCATCGGGTGCTAAGATGTCAGTGCTTAATTCACCAGCTGCACCATTTGTATTTGAAAAGTATGATGATGATGGTATATTTTGATTATAAAAATATCCATATGCTTTCATTAAATTTGTACCTGCTGCTTCGACTAATAATCCTCTAGGTTTTCCTGTTCCTGGCTCATGATCAAATCTTGGAACGTGAGACCCTACCCATCTGAGTCTACCATTTTCATCAGTAAATGATGCGGTTCCAACTCTTGAATATGTAATTCTTGGATCTAAAGTTTGATTCTGAACAAAGTTTAAGTCTAATGCTGGTTTGAAATCTGGATAGTCTTGTGATGCTGCGACTTCTCCACCAACTGTGATACCTGTTGTGGTAGTAGTTAATTTTACTCCATTCGAGCAATATAACATACATCCACTAGCACCTTCGGCAAATTTTGCAACGTCTTGATTTCCTGCTTTATTCCTTAAAATATGAATAGTAGCATCACTATAAAAAAGTCCAGTTCCAGTATCAACATATGCATTTGTTCCATCATGTTGAATGGTAAAATCTTGATCTGAACCTAAGTGTATTTTCTTACTATCAGCAAGATAAACATCACCAATCTCTGCACCTGTGCTACCTATATTGTAAGTAGATGTTGGTACTAAAGAGGCACTAGTATCAATTTTCCATCTTGTTGTTGTAGTTCCACCAATCTCTGTATCAAAATATAACTCACTACTACTATCAGTGTTTCTTCCAACTCTTATTTCACTTAGTGCTCCACCCTCTTGCAATCTTAATCTGCCTGGATTACCAGCAGCACCATTCAATAAAAGAGTCGTATCTATTCGTACTCCGATGGAATTCGTTTCTAGACGCTTAATATTATTATGATATAATTCAACGGCTCCATCTGGGATGAATCTTGCATAGGTCTCAGCATTACCATCTTTTGCAAGTTTTATCTCACCATCGCTCTGAATATTAATAGGATTATCATTTATATCCTTAATGATGCTAGTGCCACCTTGGTGAAATATTTGTATGTCTTCAGAAGCACCGATTTTTAGTATCTTATTGTCTGCATTAATGATTATATTGTCAGTAGTTGTTGTTACTCCAGCGATGTTTACATTATCTAAATTTGTATGACCATCTACATCTAAGTCTTGAGGTATCGACACTCCAACGGAACTAGTCTCAAGACGCTTTATATTATTATGATATAGCTCTACGGCTGAGTTCTCAGTGCTTTTTAAAATGATTTCGTTGTTTCCATGTTGTATGAAGAATTGACCAGAGTCATTTGCATTAATTATTCCTGTTTGTGTACCACTTCTATTGTTTAAATATATTGCACCTTGAGTAGCTGCTCCGTATATCTGTACACCAGTATTCATGGTGTTAAATATTTTATTATTATCATGGTATAATTCAACGTCTCCGTCAGGAACAGCGACAATCATCTTTTCAGAGCCGTGTCTTATTTCTAAGTTATGTGCAGTAGCATCAATAACATTTAACGACCCATCATGATAAATTCTTAAATCAGCAGCGTTTCCTAAACCAAGATAAGTACCTGAATTAGATCCATCAGGTATGTACACATTTCCAGTGAGTTGTACCCCATTATTATATGTTTCAATTTTCTTTGATCCATTATGATATAATTCAACAGCTCCATCCTTAATACATTTTATTGATGATTTAGGAGTGCCACCGACTGCAGCATTTTTTATATGGAAATTAACTCCAGCACTAGTAGTAAGGAGTTGGAACCCATTGTTACCATTATCATTAAAAGATATTCCTCCACCATAAGATCCATATAAATTTATCATTGATTTTGTAGCCCAATCTGATTGATTTGGATTACTAATACCACTTACACCTAAAGTTGATATACCAGTGACAGTTACATTATCTAAATTAGTATGACCATCTACATCTATATCAACAAAATCACCATCACCCTTGAATGTCGCTGCAGTAACGATACCAACAACTGATACACCTGCACCAACGTGAATATCTTTTTGTGCTGTTATAATACCAACTGAATCTATATTAGTTACGTCTTCGTATGTTAATGTCCCACCAATCGTGACATTACCTGAAAAATTTCCATCTACTGCAGATATATTACCAGAAAAAACACCATTAGTTGCAGTAATTACACCTGAAAAATTACCACCAGTACCATCAAACGGACCAACAAATTTAGATGCAGTAATAATACCAACACGATAATCCGAAGTTGTGCTGATACCTCCACCATCTACCTTTGTAAGTTGCGTTAATGCCATATATTTTTTTTAGTTATTTATGATGACTCCTCTGCTGCGATCAATGCGTCAATTTCTTTTTTTAATTCTTCAATATTTGGTTTTGGATTTGCATCCTTTGCTGCTTTACATGCAAGATACCATTTTCCAGTCTTTGCTGCTTCACCAAATTTACCATCTGTGATGTCATCATAGAGTAAGTTAAGTTGTTTTCCCCAACCACCAAATTCGCTCTCTCTATTATTTGACCAAGAATGTAATTCATCCAACTTGATCGCAATCTCTGGTGATGGAATTTGTTCAGACATAATTTATTTTCCTTAGTAACTTATTTATTATGCAAAATGCTGGTTAGTATTATTAAATGTTGCTGAAATCACTTTATAATTCATTGCACCCATAGCATGGTTAGCATACTGAACATCTATAACAAATCCAGTGTAGTAAGAACCCCAACTACCAAAGTCAACTTGAAGAGCAACATATCCATCACTTGATTTATAGGTGGATAGTACGGTTTGTCCATCCCAACTTTTGTTTTCTTTTGCGATAATATTATTATGTGCGGAATAGCAATATCCGACAGTCTGAGCAAACATTACCTTTCCTGACCCATAAGAATATCCTCTACATGTAAATAAAAACATCGTTGAACTATTAGTTGCCATATCAGTTTTCATATGAGCATAATCCACAGAAGCACTACCAGTGGACATTGAATAGAAACCTCTTTCAACATGCTTACCATTTCTTGCTACAAATCGAATAGGATTGTATAACTTGACGTTAACAACATTAGCAATATCAGTTCTAACATCATTATCAGAAAAATGAGTAGTTCCCTCTTGATCAATTATCATCCTGAGAGATGGAGTTCCTGCTGATGCAGTGTAAAATCCAATCTTTCCGTCATCTTTATT
>Ga0160422_10002523_pt1 | contig 11451 bp, 7 predicted proteins | sample Fk160mmetaG_FD_108192 | JGI IMG/M metagenome (GOLD analysis project Ga0160422, IMG submission 108192) | Marine microbial communities from the Central Pacific Ocean - Fk160115 60m metaG | ecosystem: Environmental > Aquatic > Marine > Oceanic > Photic zone | place: The Central Pacific Ocean... | reverse complement strand
CGAAGAAGTCACTTCCATTAGCTGTAGTTTTATAAACTCTAACATTCGCTCCGCCTTCAGGTAAAGAAGTCACATTCATAGTAAATGTCTGTGCTTCTTGACTTGATACTCCATCAGCAGCAGTTGCTGCTGTAAGAATATGAGCCCATGCTGAATTATTACCTTCTTCAAAATCTCCACAATCAGTTATCGCAACTGAAGAATCATTTACTTCCTCAGTAATTATACAACCTGCATCTACTCCATTCACACTTAAAGAACTAAATTCCACATCTCCACTTGAGAATTGGAACTTAACTGTTCTGTCAAAACCAACAGCTGATACTGTTACAGTATTTTCACCTAAAACTAAGTCTGCTCCTGAACTTGAAGGTCCAAAAGCTGAACTACCATTAGCAGTGGTTTTGAAAACTCTGTATTTTGCTCCTCCTTCAGGTAAAGAAGTTACATTCATAGTAAATGTCTGTACTTCTTGGCTTAATACTCCGTCAGCAGCAGTTGTTGCTGTGAGAATATGAGCCCATGCTGAATTAGAACCATCTTCAAAATCTCCACAATCATTTATTGAAACAGAAGAAACTTGATTAGTTTCAATATATTCGACTACTGTTATTGTAGATACCATTCCGTTTGCGGCATGGTTTCCAATAGAGCAGTCATATGTAAATGAACCTGGAGTACTAAACGTAACGCAGCCTAAATTACCACCAGAATTTGGTGGAAGGTATTGATCAACAAGATCCTGAGGATTTCCATAACCAGAAAAATTTACATCATGATATCCTCCATCATTGAACCAACATACTTGATCTCCAACATAAACAGTTTCATCTATGTCAGTGTAATAATAAGAACCAGCATTAACATTATGTACTGATTGAGCGTAAGAAATTAGTGGAAATAAAGCAAAGACTATTAATCCACTTGAAAAAATCTTCTTCATCTGAGGGTTTTTTAATTAATAAAAGTCGTAAAACTTACAAAATTGTATGTTTTTAAGAGTTAAAATTATTAAATTAACAATAACTGAACAAATATTCTCAATTGATATTAGAATTACACGCCATTTTACGTATAATATTTTTATAATAAAGAATGTTGATATAAGGATATCATATCGGTTTTATTGCTCTACTCATTTCTCTCCTCCCGGCAGGTCCCGGTATACTTTGCAGGTCAAAACCTACACTTCTTAATGTTCTTTTTACAGAACCCTTAGCACAATATGTTACCAAAACACCTCCTGGTTTCAAAGCCATATACATTGAAGTAAAAATATGTTCAGTCCATAACTCGGACTGAACTCGTGGTGCAAAAGCATCAAAATATATAACATCAAATTCGCTTTCAAATAAAACATTTTGAAGTTTAATATTCTGTTTTCTTAGCATAAAATTGGGACTGAGAACAGAAAAAGATTCCCATAAACACTTATGAATTTCCTCATAAACAGCAAAATATTTTCCATTATAAATTATATCGATATAGTTAAGTTGACTAAGAAGATTCCACTTCAATGGATAAGGCTCTAAAGAGGTATATTTAATATTTTTTTTTGTTTCTTCAGAATGAATAAAAGTTAAAAGTGCATTTAAACCTGTTCCAAAACCAATTTCTAAAACATTTATATCATTTAACTCTGCCTTAAATTTTAGACCGCTTGAAACAAAAACATGTAAAGACTCTTGAATTGCCCCATTTCTAGAGTGATATGTTTCATCAAATTCTGGAATAAATATTGTGTTCGAGCCGTCTTGTGTTCTGATAATCTGTTTTTTCAAAATATCGATGATATATTTTTGCTCAAATATACCATGCAAAATTGTATATTTGCTCACTAAAGGTAATATTTAATAACATAAAATGGATAAGAAGTTTTTCTCTAAACAATCATTAACTTTCCTGAAGAATTACCTTAACAATCCATCACCAACAGGATTCGAGAGTAAGGGACAAAAATTATGGTTAAATTACCTTAAGCCATACATTGATGACTATTTTATAGACACCTACGGTTCAGTTGTAGGAATCATAAATCCTGAAGCCAAATATAAAGTAGTTATTGAAGCTCACGCTGATGAAATTTCTTGGTTTGTACATTATATTACAAAAGATGGTTTTATATACCTTAGAAGAAATGGAGGATCTGACCATCAAATTGCACCTTCAAAACGTGTAAATATTCATACGGAAAAAGGAATGATTAAAGCTGTCTTTGGATGGCCAGCTATTCACACGCGGACTGCAAAGGATGAAAAAAAACCACAATTAGATAATATTTTTCTTGATTGTGGTGCTAATTCTAAAACAGAAGTTGAGAAAATGGGTATTCATGTAGGTTGCGTTGTAACTTACGATGATGAATTTATGACTCTCAATGATCGCTATTTTGTTGGGAGAGCCCTAGACAATCGAATTGGTGGTTTTATTATTGCAGAAGTAGCAAGATTACTGAAAAAAAATAAGAAAAAACTACCTTTCGGTTTGTACATAACAAATTCAGTTCAAGAAGAGGTTGGTTTACATGGCGCCAAAATGATTGTTGAAACAATTCGCCCAGATGTTGCCATTATTACTGATGTTTGTCATGATACCAACACACCAATGATTAATAAAATTAAACAAGGTGACTTAAAATGTGGAGATGGGCCAGTACTGAGCTATGGACCTTCAGTTCAAAACAACCTTTTGAAATTGATTGTTAATAGTGCAAATAAAAGGAAAATACCCTTCCAAAGATTAGCTGCTTCTAGAGTTACAGGAACAGACACAGATGCGTTTGCTTTTGCTAATGGTGGTGTGGCATCTGCACTTATTTCTCTTCCTATAAAATACATGCACACTACTGTTGAAAGTGCAAATATTAATGATGTTCAACTAGTTATAGAACTAATTTATCACAGCTTATTAAATATTCAAAATCAACACGATTTTAAATACATAACATAAATATGAAAATTGAAAAAACAGCTAAAAGTAGATTGAACAATTTGAATTGGAAAAATGCTGAATTTGGTTCAGTATTTTCAGATCATATGTTTATTGTTAATTACAAAGATGGACAATGGGAAAATCCACAAATAAAACCGTACGGACCGATTAATGTTCTTCCTTCCCTTCACTCTTTACACTATGGTCAAGCTATATTTGAGGGAATGAAAGCCTATAAAGGACCAAATGACGAAGCTTTTCTTTTTCGGCCTGAACAAAATGCAAAACGCTTCAACAAGTCAGCAATCAGAATGTGTATGCCTGAAATGCCTGAAGAAATGTTTCTTAATGGTTTAAATGAATTAATAAAATTAGATGAAAAATGGATTCCAAATGATGGAACATCATCATTATACATACGACCATTCATGTATGGTTCATCAAATTTTATCAAAGCAAGGCCTTCTAAAGATTATACATTTATCATAATTACATGTCCAGTTCAAACCTACTATAGTGGTGAGGTACATGTAAAAGTAGAATTAGATTATACAAGAGCATCTTCAGGAGGAACAGGTGCAGCAAAAGCTGCTGGTAATTATGGTGCATCTTTTTACCCAGCAAAAATGGCTCAACAAGAGGGATTTCAACAACTTATCTGGACAGATAGTAACAATCATAAATTCATTGAAGAATCTGGCACAATGAATATTTTTTTCAAAAGAGATAATGAGTTAATAACTCCTCCATTAAGTGATTCTATTCTTCCTGGAATCACAAGAGACAGTATTATTAAATTAGCAAATCATGAAGGAATTGAGTGCTTAGAAGAAAAAATTGATTTAAAACAAATGATAAGTGGATATGAATCTGGATGTATTTCAGAGGCATTTGGTGTTGGAACAGCAGCTGCAGTAGCAAATATAACATCAATAACTCATAAAGATCAGAGGTTGATATTTAAACTTAATAAAAATGGTTTAGCTGAGAAATTAAAAACCATTTTGCAAAATATACAATTTGGTAGATCAGAAGATCCATTTGGTTGGCGTATTAGGGTTAATTGATTATGAAAAGACTTCATAATTGAAAGTTTTTTTTATTAATTCAATGATCATCTAAAATCTGTTTAATATTAGGTTTAAAATAATTTTGACCTTTCAAAATCTTCCCATCTTCTCGAAAAATCGGGTTACCATTAGAATCCAATTTTGACATATTTGAACGTTGAATTTCATCAAACACCTCTTCAATTTTGTGTTGTAGACCGTGTTTTAAAATCGTACCACACAAAATATAAAGCTGATCACCTAACGCATCCGCTACCTCAACCAAATCTCCTTTTCTACAAGCATCTAAATACTCATCATTTTCTTCTCTCATTAAATTATAGCGCAACATGTAAACTTCTGACCCTACATCAACTTTTGGACTTGATTCATTACCAATTTGAAAGACATCATGAAACTCTGCAACATGATCAATTTGTTTTTTCATATTCTAAAAATTAATAGGAAATATTTAGTTAATTTGTGGAAATAAAGTAACAAAATACCAATCGTATGAAAAAGTTGATTTTATTAACAGTTGTTAGTATTTTTAATGGGTTAAATGTTCTAGGTCAAGAAACTTTTAAAATTTCACCCGAAAAAAGTACAATTGAATGGTTAGGAGAAAAAGTAACTGGAGCTCATTCAGGCTATATTAATTTACAAAGTGCTTTCTTTCTTTTTGAAGATGAAAAATTTGTTGGTGGAGAATTTAATATTGATATGAATAGCATTAAATGTACTGACATTGAAAATCGAACATATGCTTCCAAACTTGAGGAACATTTAAAAGATCCTGACTTCTTCAATAGTAGTAAATATCCTATCTCAAATTTTAAAATTTCAAATATCATCTTTGATGGGACTTCATATATGATTACAGGAAATATTACCATTAAAGAAATAACCCAAGAAATTACCTTTCCAGCAAAATTTGAAAATGATGGAGATATATTTCACGCAAATGCCACTTTAAAAATTGATCGCACTAAACATGATATAAAGTATGGATCTGGCTCCTTCTTTGATGACTTGGGCGATCGAATGATTTACGATGAATTTACTTTAAAAATACATCTACAAGGTAGTAAAGCAAAAAATTAATTTGTAATTTATCACTTACAGGTGTTAAACTTAACAGCAATTCATAATTAAAATTCAAAAAAATTATGTCAAATAATCCCGCAGATCGTATACAAGATTTACAAAATTTTGGTGAATTTGGAGGTGTCAATCCATCTATTTCAGACTCCTCTACATTTACTTATCTCAAAGCATCAACAATGCAAGCTGTATTCGAAGGAGATCAAGAAGGATGTCACTTGTATTCTAGACATACAAATCCTAGCACAAGTTATCTTTCCAAAGCTTTAGCTAGTATGGAAAATACTGAAGCTGCATATGTAGCATCTTCTGGAATGGGAGCAATTACATCGTGTATCCTTCAAATATGTCAAAGCGGTGATGAAATTATAGCGAGTAGAACGATATACGGAGGAACATATGCTTTCCTGAAAAACTTTTTACCTAAACTAGGAATAAAAACACACTTTGTAGATATTACTAAAACAAATCAAGTAGAAGCATTAGTCAATATTAAAACTAAAATGGTTTATTGCGAAACCATTAGTAATCCATTACTAGAAATTGCTGACATTCCTGTACTAGCATCAATTACAAAAAAAAAATCTATCAAACTTGTTATTGACAATACGTTCACACCTATGGTTATCTCGCCAATTGAATTGGGGGCTGATATAGTAATACATTCGCTTACAAAATTTATTAATGGAGCATCAGATGCTGTAGGCGGAGTTGTTTGCGCCGATGAAGAATTTATTACTGCTATGCTTGATGTAAACAATGGTGCGGGTATGTTGCTAGGTCCAGTTATGGATCCTTTTAGAGCAGCTAGCATACTGAAAAATATGAGAACACTTCATATTAGAATGAAACAACATAGTTTTAATGCAAAATTTATTTCTGAACACTTTTCAAAAGAAGGAATAAAAGTTTATTACCCTGGTATTAAATCTCATCCGCAATTTTCTTTAATGAATAAAATATATAATGAAGAATTTGGTTATGGTGGTATGCTTATTCTTGATCTTAAATCCAAAGATAACGCTTATGCTTTTATGGAAGCAATGCAAAATGATAACATTGGCTATTTAGCTGTAAGTTTAGGGTTTTACAAGACATTATTTTCTGCACCTGGATCAAGTACTTCATCTGAAATACCTGAAGAAGAACAAGTTCAAATGGGTTTATCAGAGGGTATGGTTCGTATTTCAATTGGGATTGATAATGACATTAGCAGAACCTTTGAGAAAATGAAAGTCTGTATGAAAAATGTTGGAATCCTATAATGTCTTTTTTAAAAAACAAAAAAAGACAATCAAAAAGGACTTTTGCTGTTAATAAATTCGTTAATCAAGTTTTATATTTTTAACAAAAGCATGTGAGCCATCATCATATGTGATTTTTTGAATATAAACCTGGTAACTATTTAGATGATTATTAGAGACTTCTCGACCCATTAAGTCAAAATATTGATTAGAAACGACCATTTTGATATTTTGATATTCATCTATACCAACTACTGCATCAATTATCTCAATTTCAATACTTTCAACAACCTCAATCAAACCATTACTTACGAGGAGAAAAACTTCAAAAAGACCATTACTAGAATAAGTATATGTTGGATTAATGTCATTAGAATAAGAACCGTCACCAAAATTCCATAAAATTGAATAATCAGACCCCATTCCAAATACTTCTGAATTAAACTCAACAATACCATTTGCAAACATTTCATATGATATTTGAACTAGATAATAGAAACAAGATTCATCATTTGTATTAGACTCGGGATTATAGTTAAGAGCATCTTCATCATTACAACCAAGAACAACTTCTGTAAGACACATACTATTATCTTCAGTATTATTAATTGGATTGTATTCCAAATAATTATCATCCATACATCCTATTTCAACTTGTTCACAAAGACCGTTATCTGTATTAGCATAAGGATCATAATTAAATGCCAAAACATCAGTACATCCTAATACTATAAGATCCTCACAAGAATTATTTTCTACATTAGCAAGTGCATTATATTGTACAAAATTTTCATCTGTACATCCTTCCAGAATAATATAAGTACAGGAACCATCATCTGTGTTCGCTATAGGGTCCAAGTTTGAAATTGAAAATAAAAGTGAATCATAAGACCAATACTCAAGATAATTATTATCAGTACATCCGAAAACAACAGGAGTTATGCAAGAACCATCATCAACATTCGCATCAATATTATACTCAACAAAACTTATGTCAGTACAGCCTAATGAAAGAGGTGTTAAACATAAATTATTATCAATAGTTGCATCTGGATCAAATTCTAAAAAATTTGGATTTGTACAACCAATAACTGCCAAAGTAATACAAGAGCCATCATCGAAATTAGCCTCTGTAGTGTATTCAATATAATTGGGATTCGTACAACCTTCTACTATGAGAATAGTACATGATCCATCATCTAAATTTGCAGGAGGAAAATATTCTAAATAAAGACTATTTGTACAACCTGGAATAGCAATTACTTGACAACTTCCATCATCAATATTTGCATTAATATCATATTCAAAATAGTTAGAATTTGTACAACCTTCTACTTCACAAGAACCATCATCTGAATTTGCCAATACATTATAATTCAAAGCATAATCAATAGTACATCCATAAATTACAGGAGTGGCACAAGAACCGTCATCAAAATTTGCTAGAGCATTAAACTCAATATAACTAGGATTCATACATCCTTCAGTAAATGCAACACAGGAACCATCATCAACATTAGCATCAACATCATAGTTAATAGAATTAATATCAATACAACCAAATATAGCTTCTGTTTCACAAGAATTATCATCCAGAGTTGCATCTGGGTCATACTCTGCATAAAAATCATCAGTACATCCTAAAACATGAGGTATACACGAACCATCATCAAGATTGGCTAAATCATTATAATTTTGTGCAGTTACATCAATGCAACCATAAACAGCAGGTATGGAACAAGATCCATCATCAACATTTGCTGATGAATCATATTCATAGAATGCTTCATCTGTACATCCTTCAACTATTAGATTAAGACAAGTTCCATCATCTAGATTAGCATCGATATTATATTCTAAATAATCAGAGTTTGTACAACCATTAATTGCAATTATTTCACAGGAGCCATCATCATAATTGGCTTGAGGATTATATTCGACATAATCATCATCGGTACATCCTAAAATAGCATCATCTGGAAAACCAAACAAGGCTCTAATACTTAAACCGAATTGTTTTGGAAACGCATTAGGGTATACATTAGGTGAATCTCCAACTATCTCAATAGCAGAAGCAAGACCTTGATCTAATTCTGTAGATGACCATAAGTAGCATGAATTACCATTTTGAATATATTCAAAAATACCGTCTGAAAATGTTAGTTGACCGGAAATTTGAGCATTAAACTCAGTTTGCCCATCTAATTGAAGGTCAATACCATTATAATTTAGCAATAAATTTTCAAATTCTTCAGCAGTAGGTAAATGCCATGAAAATGGGACTGCTTCTTCAGCTGATTCCCAGGAATAGTATCTACCATTGCCATCCAAATCATAATCATCTATTCCTGTATAAACAAAACCATTATCAAGCTGTGAAGCATATCCCCCAGAAGGGATTGATACTTCTGATGAGCCAGGAATAACATATCTTAAATTCTCTGCCATCCAACATTGCGAACCAATGATCACAGTAGGATATGAATATCCATCTCTTTCGTCTTTAAAAAACATACCACACATCCAATCTTCTAAATTATATATGCAGGGGTCTTCGAAAACATTAAACGATGCGCTAGGATTATAATTTAATGCTTCAGAATTTGTACAATCATCAACTAAAACAGTAATACAGTTACCATTATCAAAATCTGCTTCAAAACCTTGCGTATAAAATTCTACGAAACTAGAATCTGTACAACCTGGAAAATAATAACATGAGCCATCTTCTTCTTGAGCTAAATCGTTATAGTTAATCGCATCTGGATCCATACAGCCATATACGATATAAGTAGTGCAACTAATTTCTGCAGCCCAACCAGGATAGGTAACACTTCCATCAGAGGTAAAGGTAATTGTCAAAGCTCCAGATTCATTAGTTTCAGAAGCAGTGAAGGTTTGTCCAGCTAAACTTGTTCCATTTGATCCAGGAACTAAAACTGAAGCACTGGTAGACTCACCATCATAAATAGTTAAATAATCACAGCATCCTTCAAACTCAAACTCACTAAAAAATAACGAAACATATTGGCCAAAACTTTCCGGGAAGATTGTGATTTGTTGATTTTCATTATTGATATATGCTCCATCTGGACCACCTGAATCGTATAAAATTCCACCACAAGAAGAAATAACATCTTCTTCATCAATATTATACTCTAATGGGTCAATAACAATTTCAAAAGAAGATTCAGCAATACAATCTTCAGAATCTGAAATAGTAACACTGTAAGAACCAGCTGTTAATCCATTTATAGCTTCAGTAGTTTCTCCTGTGGACCACAAGATATTATACGGATCATTACCTAGAGTAATATCAACAGTTGCAGTTGCATCGGAGGTACCCACTTCAGTTTCATAAGTGGTAATCACATCAACATCAAATCCAAAACAAGGACCATAAGTTGTACAACCAATTTCAGCAACCCAACCAGGATATGTTACAGATAAATCTGATGTGAAAGTGATGGTCAAAGCCCCAGATTCGTTTGTTGGAGATGCATAAAAAGTTTGTCCTAATAGACTTGTTCCATTTGAACCTGGAACTAAAATTGGAGATCCAACTGTCTCACCATCATAAATAGTTAAATAATCACAACACCCTTCAAATTGAAACTCACTAAAAAATAATGAAACATATTCATCATCATTTTCAGGATATATTGTAATAGACTGATTTTCACTATTAGTATACTGACCATCTGAGCCACCAGAATCGACAAAAATCCCACCACATGTTGTTATTAGATTTGATAAAGCAATATTGAACTCACATGATCCATCGTCCTGAGTTGCCTCAACATTAAAATTAGTCGCTTCAGAATTCGTACAACCTAGCTGATTTTCACCTTCTACATTTATGTAAAAAGTAGGTATAGCATCATTTAATACAGAATAATTTCCCTCAAGTTGAGCGTCTAATAATACATTACCACCTGAATAAGGTAATGTCAAATTTATATCAGTTGGAATTCCAAGAGGTGAGAGATTTAAAGATAATACAGATGTTAGAAATATTTCATTGATTCCGCTTTCAGATGCTATACCAGATAAAGTAATATCACCAGAAGTATTTGGGCCAAAATAGCAGTTTTCAAAGCTACAGGAATACGTCATTCCACTTGGCATGTTTACACTAAAGATTTCTAAAGAATTAATAGGGAAGTCTAGAACTTGACCATTTAGTTCAATGGTTAAAAATTCAGGTACATCTATTTCAATAGACTCATTATAATTTTCTCCTAAAGATGCAATTGGTAGTGTAATCTCAGTATTATCTTCGTTAAATATGCTCCCTTCTGGTGCTTGAAATTGTATTATTCCAACTTCAGATTCTTCATCTGTTGAACAATTAAAAATAACATTTGCATTACTACCAACATTAACACCATTTGTAACGTAAGTTGAGCCATTACCGACAGCCCAAGATGTAATATCTATATCAAATAACTCATCTCCATTAACGAGATAATATGTTATTGATTCATTTGGAACTGCACCATCAACAATAGTAGTTACTGCATCATCTCCCCATACTACAACTGAAGCTTGTGTAACCCCAAAAACAGAGACAGAACCAACAACTAAATCTGAATTATCTGCAACTGCAACAACATAAGCATCCTCTTCTAAATTTGAGGGAAAGGCCCCAACAATTTCTGATGTGAGCATCACAGTCATATTTGAACCAGTGTTACCTAAATATTGGTTAAGAATAATACAATCTGTAGATATTTCAGTTACCGCAATTTGGCCAATCATACCCATGGCAGCATGAGAACCTACTGAACAATCGTAGTTATACAATCCGACATCATTAAATGTTATAGAACCCATTTCACCTGGTAGAGATTGAAATGGAATTGAAGCTAAAGCTATTTCTTGTGGGTTTCCAAAAGATTCTCCAGTAATTGAATTGATATTAAAATTTACATCATGGGAACCACCTTCACTAATCCATGTAACCATATCACCTTGAGAAATTGTCAATTCTGAAGGATCAAATGTCATTCCTGGACCAACAATAATTGTATGAGAAATTTGAGCAATCATTGAAAATGGAAACAAGAGAAAGATATAGAATAACTTTTTCATAAAATCAACTCACATATTATTAATTAATG
>Ga0160422_10002522_pt1 | contig 11456 bp, 12 predicted proteins | sample Fk160mmetaG_FD_108192 | JGI IMG/M metagenome (GOLD analysis project Ga0160422, IMG submission 108192) | Marine microbial communities from the Central Pacific Ocean - Fk160115 60m metaG | ecosystem: Environmental > Aquatic > Marine > Oceanic > Photic zone | place: The Central Pacific Ocean... | reverse complement strand
TCAATATCAATAAATCAAGTAGATAGTTATAAAAAAATTAGAGATGATTTTTTTATTGATACAGGATCTCCACATCTTATAAAATTCAATCAAAATTTAGAAAAACTGAATATTAAAGATGAATTTAAGCGTGCTCAAGAAAGTAAATTAATTGAAGGGGGCGTTAATGTAAATTTTGTATCAAAAAAAGATAAAAACACATACCATGCACGTACTTATGAGCGGGGGGTTAACGCAGAAACATTATCTTGTGGGACTGGGGCTGTAGCTATAGCTTTATGTTCAAAATTAAACTATAACCATGATGAACCAATAACTCATGTAATAACTAAGGGAGGGAAGTTGTCAGTAACTTTCAATTACAATGAAAATAAATTTTTTGATATCTTCCTTTTGGGTAATGCCGAATTCGTGTATACTGGCAATTTTAATTTATGAAAACAATTTTTAGAATTTTTATAATAATTTCTTTTTTAATAATTGCTTCGATTGCAATATTTGGTTATAAAGTATTTTTTAAATCCAACACATCATTTAATCAAGATTTTGTTTATGTCTATGTCAACTCGGGTTCAAATGCAGATGACATGATTAGTTCAATTTCAAGTCATATCATTGATATTGAATCATTCATAAAAGCAGCAAAAACAAAAAAATACCTTGAAAATATAAAAGCAGGAAGATTTATTATACATAAGGGTGATGGAAATAACAAAATAATTAATTCACTCAGGTCCAAAAATATCCCATTAAATATAACATTCAACAACATTCAAACCATTCAAGAGTTTAGTGGTTATATTTCAAAAAAAATAGAAGCAGATAGTACGAGTTTAATTGAATCCTTTACGGATGAAAATTTCTTAAAAAGTTTGAATTTATCAGAAGAGTCGGTTTTGTCAGTGTTTTTGCCTAATACTTATGAATTTTTCTGGAATACATCTGCTGATAATTTTAGAGAAAAGATGGTTAATGAGTTTGATAGCTTCTGGAATGAAAATAGGGTTGATAAGGCTAAAAAAATTGGACTTAACCCTGTTGAAGTTTCAGTTTTAGCCTCTATCGTACAAAAAGAAACGCCAAAAGTTGATGAAAGACCCACAATTGCTGGTGTGTATTTAAATCGACTAAATAGAAGAATGAAATTGCAGGCAGATCCAACCATAGTATATGTTATAAAAAGGAAAGAGGGATTTGACAAAAAAATTCGTAGAGTTTTGTATAAAGATTTAAGGATAAAGTCTGCTTATAACACATATCTAAACAAAGGCTTACCACCAGGTCCTATAGTAACACCTGATTTTTCTGCTATTGAGGCTGTATTAAACCCTAGTTCTCACAACTTTATATTTTTTGTTGCTGATGTTTCGAACCCTGGATATCATTTATTTTCAAGAACTTTGGTTGAACATAACAGAAAGAAAAGACAATACACAAAATGGTTGAAAGAAAATAGAATAAAAAGATAAAATTCTGATTTACAGATAATTAAAAAAATCCTTAAGTTTGCAACGTTGTAAAAAGTAAGTTTTTACAAATGAAATTTTTAAACATAAATAACGTAAAAAGTATAAATTCTTTTTTCTTATATGTGTTGGTGATTTTTTCTTCAACTGTTTTCACTAACGTATTAAGTGACACACCTACCATCTATTCTGCTAAAGAAAAACCTGAATTCATATTTAATCTTCATACTGTTCCATTCATAGATAGGGACTACATCGGATTTAAGGAATTTTTAGGTTTTTTTGAGTCTGGTTCAGACTACAGAAAGATTAATCGATTCGGTTATTTAGGAAAATATCAGTTCGGAAAGGGTACCCTAAAAATTTATGGTGTGAATGATTTGAATGATTTTATTAAAAACCCTCAGCTACAGGAGAAAGTTTTTCTGATGAATATTAAAAGAAATAAATGGATATTAAGACGAGAAATAAAAAAATATTCGAATATATTTTTGGGAGATCTATATATTTCAGAGTCAGGAATTTTAGCTGCCGCCCATTTGTCTGGTCCTGGTAATGTCAAGAAATTTCTGAGAAATAAAGCATCAAAAGACTTCAATAAAAAAGATGCAAACGGAACATCAATAAGTGATTATATGAGAATTTTTAAGAACTATAATCTCAGGAATATTAATCAAGAAAGAAGACCAAAAATTAATCAGTAAATTTTTTATCTAAATCTTCAACGTATTTTCTGAATTGCTTGTCTGTAAATGCTAAATTATCAACTGTTTTACATGCATGAAGAACTGTTGCATGATCTCTGTGTCCAATTTTAGTACCTATACTTGCTAGAGATGCCTTTGTGAACTTTTTTGAAAAGAACATTGCCAATTGTCTGGCTTGAACAATATGTCTTTTTCTTGTTTTTGACTGTAATGTCAAAACATCCATTTGAAAATAATCAGAAACAACTTTTTGTATTTGGTCTATCGATATTTCTTTCTTTGTATTTTTAACAAATTTCTCAACTATAGTTTTAGCTAAATCTATAGTGATTTGTTTTTTGTTAAATGATGATTGGGCCATTAGAGAAATAATTGCCCCCTCTAACTCCCTAATATTAGTTTTTATGTGTTTTGCAACATAGTAAATAATATCATCTTCCATTTCAACACCGTCTCTTGCTAACTTATTTTTGATAATTGATATTCTTGTTTCATAATCAGGAGTTTGTAGCTCAGCAGACAGTCCCCATTTAAATCTTGACAGTAATCTTTGTTCAATTTCTTGCATATCTACAGGAGCTTTGTCGGATGTTAGAACAACTTGTTTTCCATTCTGATGTAAGTGATTAAATATGTGAAAGAAAACATCCTGAGTTCCAGATTTTCCAGAGAAGAATTGAACATCGTCAATAATTAATACGTCAATGAGTTGATAAAAATGAATAAAATCATTTCTATTATTTTTCTTTACTGAGTCAACATATTGTTGCGTAAACTTTTCTGCTGAAATATACAAAACAGTTTTTTCAGGAAAAGCCTGTTTAACATTAATTCCTATTGCATTAGCAAGGTGAGTTTTTCCTAAACCAACACCTCCAAAAATGAGTAAAGGATTAAATGAAGTGCCTCCTGGTCTTTTGGATACTGCATAACCAGCTGATCTTGCAAGTCTATTTGAATCTCCTTCTAAAAAATTTTCAAAATTATAATTAAGATTTAATTGCGAATCAATTTTTAAATTTTTTATACCAGGAATTATGAAAGGATTGGTCAAGTTTGCTTTTGTGAAATTTGGAGTACTATCTAACTCTTGTGATTTGATTTTGGGTTTGTACTCACTTGGAATTTTTTCTGTAAAACTAGATTCACTTCCAAAGGTATTTTCCATTCTAATTATATATACAAGCTTTGCTTCTTTTCCTAGTTCTTTGGTCAGAGCAACTTTCAGTAGTTTTACATAATGTTCTTCAAGCCATTCATAAAAAAATTTGCTTGGGACTTGTATGCTTAAAATGTTATCCTGTAATTTAATGGGAATGATTGGTTCAAACCAAGTTTTATATGCTTGTAACTGAATATTGTCCTTGACAAATGAGAGACAATTATTCCAAACAGTTACTGCAGTCATATAAAAAATTATTTTTCGATTACAAAAAAAAATTTCAAAATCTGAGATTGATTTTAAAATTCCTTAACCCAACAAATATGTACATTTTTTTTTTAAAAAAAAATCATTTTGCTATTGAATTTTAAAAATCTTTTTTCGATATTATATTAATTCAAAATTCTTGGTCATTTGTTTAAAAAAAAATCATTTACTACCTCAATTGTTGTGAGGTATTGTGAGACAGATGCAATGTCATATTCGCATCATAGCAACTACCTAAAGTATTATGAGGTTGGTAGATTAAATTGGCTAAAAAAACTTGGTTTTTCATATTTTAAAATGGAAAAAAATGATATAATTCTTGCTGTTGTAAAAAGTAATATTACATTTAGAAAACCAGCATTTTTTGAGGATAAACTTAAAATAAAAACTACTCTTTTAACTCCGCCCTCATACTCACTTGAATTTCAATATGAAATATTTAGAGATAAAATTTTAATTAATGAAGGATATACAAAATTAATATTCTTAAATAAAAAAAATAACAAGCCAATTAGATGTCCTATAGAGATAATTGATGCTATTAATAATTATTAAAAAAGTAGAGGGTGTCTGTCCCAATTTTGGTTTTTTTATAATACTTCGTTTTTAATTTAGGAGCGTGGATACCATCAATTATTTTTGCATCCGTTTTAAAAACCCTAGCCTCATCCCAAATATCTTCATCCAAAAATTTCCTCAACGTGAATCTACCCCCCTCAACAATGACAGATTGTATTTTTTTTTCATACAAATATTTACAGACATCAATTGCATCTAATGTTTTTCCTTTTGTTTCAATTTTTTCAAATCCATTTAATCCAATTTGTTTATTTCCAATTATAAACTTTCTATTATCTATGTTGTTCCAATTTCTTGTATTTAGAATTGGGGTGTCGTGTTTTTGAGTGTTATGACCAATCATTACTGCATGTTCTTGACTTCTCCATTTGTGAGAAATCTGACGTGACAACTCGTTTGATATCCAATAGGGTCTTTTATTTTTCTTAATTTTAGGTGTAATATAACCGTCAGTTGATTCAGCCCATTTTAGTATAATGTAGGGTCTGTTTTTTTCAAAATATACAAATAACCTTTTATGTAAATATTTGCACTCATCCTCTAAAATACCAAACCTTACATTTACTCCATTATTCTTAAGATATTTTATTCCATTAGATTTTACAATCGGATTTGGATCTTCGCATCCAACTACCACATTTTTTATTCCTCTGCGAACAATTTCGTTTGTGCATGGTGGTGTTTTGCCATAATGACAACAGGGTTCCAACGTAACAAAAAGCGTTGACTTTTTATACAAAGACTGATCTTTGACATTTATAATAGTATTTATTTCTGAATGATTGCCACCAGCTTTGCTTGTAAATCCCTCAGAAATAATTTTTCCGTCACAAAAAAGTAAGGATCCTACATTGGGATTTGGATAAGTCATTCCCAAAACTGACTTTCCAATTTCAATACATCTTTTCATCAATTTTTCATCATTCATAGGCTTTAGAAATGATTATATTTATCAATGACTAATTTACAAAAATGAAATATCAAATTAGAAAGATTAAAGAGAATGATAATTTCAAAATTAAAGATGTACTGATTAGTGTGATGAAGGAATTTGGTGTTCCAGAAAAAGGGACTGCACTTGCTGACTCAGAATTAGATGACATGTTCGGATCATATCAAAACCCACGCAGTATTTATTTCGTTGTAATTGTTGGCAAGCAAGTTTTAGGAGGTGCTGGTATAAATGTACTAAAAGGTGAAAATGAAAATATTTGTGAGCTTCAAAAAATGTATTTTAAACCAAAAATTAGAAAGCTCGGCATAGGTAAAAAATTAATTGAAAAGTGTCTAAATTTTGCTACAACAATGGGATATAAGTTTTGTTACATAGAGACTATGAATAACATGAAAGATGCTCAAAATCTATATAAAAAATATAAGTTTATTTATATAAATAGCCCCCTAGGCAATACGGGTCATACATCATGTCCTGTATGGATGTTAAAAAAATTATGAAGCTTAAAGAACTAAAAGTACTAACACAGCTTAAACTCTCAAAAATTTATGGAATAAAGGAGTCTAGATCGATATTTCACCTTCTATTAAATGAGATTTTAGGAATAGATGTAATTAATTTTCATGTACATGCTGAGAAAAAAATATCTTTGGACTCTGTTGAATTATTTAATGAGAAAATCTCTCTGATTGAAAAAGAAATACCTGTCCAGTATGTTATAGGTTACGTAATGATAGAGGGATTAAAAATATTCGTTGATAAATCTGTTTTAATTCCAAGACCTGAAACAGTTGATCTTTGTAAATGGATAATACAAAAAAAACTTAATGGTAAAGTAATTTTAGATATTGGTACTGGTTCTGGTCTTATAGCATTACTATTAAAAAAAAAATTTAATAATTGTACAATCCATGCATGGGATAATTCCATAAAGGCTTTGGGGATTGCAAAAAAAAATGCAGAACAAAATTCTTTAGAGATAAACTTTGATAATGTTGATATTTTAAAAAATCATGACCACAAAATTAAATTTGATTTGATAGTTTCTAATCCTCCATATGTACACAAAAAAGAAAAGAATTCAATTTCAAATGTAGTTTTGAAAAATGAACCCAACGAAGCAATTTTTGTTAATGGTGATGATGATTTATTGTTCTACAAGGCAATAATTAATTTTTCGAAATCCTGTTTAAAAGATAATGGTATTATTTTTTTTGAGTGTCACAAAGAAACCATAAATCAAGTAAAAAATTTATTAATTATTAATAAATTTATTGATGTAGAATTAAAAAAAGACTCATTCGGAATTAACAGAATGATTCAAGCCAAAAATTATGGATATGCTTAAATATATTGAGGAATTAAGAAATAAATTGCACCACCATAATTACTTATATTACGTAAAGGATAGACCCGAAATAACAGATTTTGAGTTCGATCAACTATTGAGTGAATTGGTTTCACTTGAAAAGGAATACCCACAATTTTTTGACATGAACTCCCCAACACAAAGAGTGGGTAGTTCTTTAAGCAATTCTTTCGAAACGTACAATCACAAATACAGAATGTATTCGCTTGAAAACTCTTATTCAAAAGCTGATATTATTAAGTGGAATGAAAGGCTTGAGAAAAATTTGAATCAAAAAAATTTATCATTTTCTTGTGAATTAAAACTTGACGGCGTTTCTGTCAGTTTGTCTTATGAAAAAGGTTTGTTAAAAAAAGCTTTGACAAGGGGAGATGGTATACAAGGCGATGATATAACGGAAAATATTAAAACCATAAATTCAATTCCTTTAAAACTCAACGGTCATGTAGATTATGATTTTGAAATTAGAGGGGAGGTAATCATTGAAAAAAAGGATTTTGAAAAAATGAATCAAATTCGTGAAAGAAATGGAGATGCAAAATACATGAATCCACGAAATACAGCTTCTGGAAGTATAAAATTAATAAATAGCCTTGAAGTTAAAAAAAGACCATTAAAATGCTATTTTTTTCAAATTATCACTGAAAATTATAATATTTTTAATCAGACAGAAGCCCTACAACTTGTTGAAGAACTAGGTTTTAAAACTTTAAAAACAAATACATTTTGTAAAAATATTGAGGATGTTTTTGATTATATTGATTATTGGGATAAAAGAAAAAATGACTTAAATTTTGAAATTGATGGAATTGTAATTAAGGTTAATAATTTAGACTTTCAAAAAGAACTTGGTTATACCTCCAAATTTCCCAGGTGGGCTATTGCTTACAAATTTGCAACAGAAAGAGTCGAAACTAAATTACTTAACGTAGAATACCAAATTGGTCGAACTGGCGTAGTTACTCCGGTTGCAATTCTCGATCCTGTTTTAATAAATGGGACTAAAGTTAAAAGAGCATCTTTACACAATAAGGATCAAATTGAAAAATTAAACCTACATAAAAATGATTATGTATTTGTTGAAAAAGGAGGAGAAATAATTCCAAAAATTGTTGGAGTTAATATAAACAGAAGAAATAAAAATTCTTCAAAAATAAATTTCCAAGATTTTTGTCCCTCATGCAATAGTTATTTGGTAAGAAGTTCAAATGAAGCCCAGCATTTCTGTCAGAATTCAAAATTTTGTCACCCTCAAATATCTGGAAAATTTAAACACTTTATATCAAGAAAGGCTATGAACATTGATGGTTTTGGAATTGAGACAATTGAAAGATTAATAAAGATTGATGAATTGAACAATTTTTCTGATATATATGCATTGTCAGAGCAAAATTTAATATCAATTGATAGAATGGCTGAAAAATCAGCCCAAAATCTTTTGAGGGGCATCAAAAATTCAATTTCTCAACCATTTCACAAAGTACTGTTTGCACTTGGTATAAGACATGTCGGGGAAACTGTTGCATCAAATCTTGTTAACCATTTCGAAACGATTGAAAATTTAATGAATGCTAATTTTGAACAAATCATTTCTGTGAATGAAATTGGTGAAAAAATTGCTAAGAGTTTATTGGAGTATTTTAAAGATAGGGACAATAAAGAAGAAATTTTTAAACTCAAGGTTTTAGGTCTAAGTTTTAAAATTAATAATGACAATAAAAATAAACCTCTAAACAATTTGAAATTTGTAATTACAGGAACTTTTCAAGAAATTTCAAGAGAGAATTTAAAGCAAAAGATTTTGTTTAATGGAGGATCTGTCTCTAGTTCTGTTTCGAGAAATGTAATTTTGATTTTAGGTGAAAATGCAGGACCTTCAAAGATTGTAAAAGCTGATAGTTATGAAATTGAAAAATTATCTTACTCTGATTTTATTACAAAATTTAAATTATAATAATTGAAAAATTTTTTTCTTAATATAAAAAATAAGTTTCTACAAAAGAAAATTGATAATTCACTCAATTTACTCGAAAATAAAAATCGAAAATTTAAAATGCCTGTTAAAAAAATTGGTTTCATAGTAGACTCAGAACTTGATATTGACTATTTAGATATAGTAAGTTTAAGCGAGAATATCGGTTTAAAAGAAAAAGATATTAAAGTGGTTAGTTACTCAAAAACAATTTTTAACGATCCTTTTTATAAGATGAGAGTTTCAGATAATTCAATTAATTTTTTTGGAAATATAAATTCAGCCGATGCAAATGAATTTATCTCATATAATTATGATTTACTTATAAATTATTTTGGCAATAATAAAATATTATCATTAATATCCTCTAGATGCAATGCGAATTTTAGAGTTGGTTTTGATATTTCAAATCAAAAGCTAAATGACATTATTTTTAAAGATATTTACAATAATTTTGAAAAGTTCAGTAATCAGCTAGTTAAATACTTAAAAATTCTTAAGTGAATTAATTGTAGTCGAATGTCTAATTATAAAATTAATCCTTTCATTCATGAAAAAAATAAATCATTGTTTTCAGGTGTTGGAGTAGCATCTGTAACACCCTTTGATAATAATGGCAACATTGATTTAGATGCTATTGATAAGTTATGTGAATATTTTTTCTTGGGTGGTGTTTCATATGTTGTTGTACAAGGAACAACCGGTGAGTCATCTACACTTTCTTTTCAAGAAAAAGAAATTGTTAATCAAAGATTTGTTAGTGCTTTGAAAAATAAACTACCACTAATTTTAGGAATTAGTTCAAATAGTACCAGTGATTTATGTGATTTAATTAGTAGAACTGACACTGCAGGTTTTGAGGCAATTATGTCAGTATGTCCCTATTATAATAAGCCCTCACAAGAAGGAATTTTTCAGCATTTTAAAAATGCTGTTGATATTTCCCCTCTACCAATTTTACTATACAATGTTCCTGGTAGAACATCTTCAGATATGAGTGACGATACAATTATCAAATTAAGTTCTTACTCAGAAAAAATCATAGGAATTAAGGAGGCATCAGGAATTACTGATAGAATAGCCAATATTAGAAAAAATACTCATGATGAGTTTTTAGTGATTTCAGGAGATGATTTTACAATGATTGATGCTGTAAGATCTGGTGCGGATGGTATTATTTCAGTTGCTGCAAATGCTTATCCGATCATGATGAATTCAACTTACATTCAATTATTATGGGAGAATGATAAATCAAAACCACAAAATATTCTAAATACAAAACTTAAGTCCCCTGAGTTCATTCTAAATAACTTTTTTGAACTAATTTTTGATGAAGGGAATCCAAGTGGAATAAAATTTGCAATGAGTAAATTGAATTTGTGTAAAGAAAAAGTTAGATTACCTTTGACTGAAATTTCAAATAAATTAAAAGATAAAATCATAAAATTTTTAAATAAATACCCTGATAATGACTTATAGACCTATATATGTAATTATTATTTTGATATTTATAACTTCTTGTAATGAGTATCAAAAGCTTTTGAGAAGTGAGGATATTAAAATTAAATATCAAAAGGCTGAGAAATACTATGAAAATGAGGAATACAGGAGGGCAAGTGGTTTGTTTGAACAAATCTTACCAAAGTACAGAGGAAAACCTCAGGCTGAAAGAATAACATTTTTCTATGCAAAATCTTTGCTAGAAATAAAAAATTACGTCTTAGCCGCATATCAATTTGAAAGTTTTATAAAAGCTTATCCAATAAGCCAAAAAGTTGAAGAGGCTGCGTATTTAGAAGCATATTGCTTTTACAAGCAGTCACCAAAATTCAGTTTAGATCAGGAACAAACTTTTGAAGCTATTGATAAGTTGCAAAATTTTATAAATTTCTACCCTTACTCAGAAAGTTTGAGTCTTGCTAATGAGCATGTCCAAGAACTGAGGGTTAAACTTGAAAAAAAAGCATTCGAAATCGCAAAGCAATATAATACTATTCGGGACTATGGGTCTGCCATTACTGTTTTGAATAGTTTTATTATTGATTATCCAGGCACACCATTTAGAGAAGATGCACTTTTTTATTTATTTGATTCATCATATAAAATTGCTATTAATAGTATTCCATCAAAAAAAATTGAAAGATTAAATGATGCAAGAAAAGTTTATGAAGAATTGATTGCTGAGTACCCAGAAACCCAATTTTTAAATAAAACTGCACCAATGATTTCAACCATAGATAAAGAAATTGCTATATTTGCGCCCAATCAATAATAGTTTTATGGATTTTAAAAAAATAAAAGCTCCAACTTCAACAGTTACTTATAATCGTGAGGTTATTGAAAGTAAGACTGATAACATTTACAAAGCAATCTCTATAATTGCAAAAAGAACTGTTCAAATAAATGAGGATATTAAAAAAGAACTAATTAGCAAATTGGAAGAATTTGCTACACCCAGTGAAAGTTTGGAGGAGATATTTGAAAATAAAGAACAGATTGAAGTATCAAAATTCTACGAAAAGCTTCCTAAAGCTCATGCGATAGCAATTGATAATTGGTTAAACGAAAAAATTTATCACAGGAAACCTGAAAAAAATTAATTAACATGTCTGTCCTTGAAGGAAAAAATATTCTTTTAGGGGTAACAGGTAGTATTTCTGCATACAAATCAATAATTCTTTTAAGATTATTGAAGAGAGCAGGTGCTAATGTTCAGATTATTTTCTCTGATAGTGCAAATAATTTTGTTACTCAACTAACTTTTTCAACACTCTCAGAAAAAAAAGTGTTGACTGATTTTTTTGAAAATGATGATAAAGTTGAGTGGGTAAATCATGTTGAACTTGCTGAGTGGGCAGATTACATGATTATTGCACCAATTACTTCATCAACATTATCAAAATTGGTTACAGGTAATGCTGATAATTTATTAGTGGCTACATATATGTCAACAGTTTGTGATGTTTTTTTTGCTCCTGC
>Ga0160422_10002520_pt1 | contig 11460 bp, 8 predicted proteins | sample Fk160mmetaG_FD_108192 | JGI IMG/M metagenome (GOLD analysis project Ga0160422, IMG submission 108192) | Marine microbial communities from the Central Pacific Ocean - Fk160115 60m metaG | ecosystem: Environmental > Aquatic > Marine > Oceanic > Photic zone | place: The Central Pacific Ocean... | reverse complement strand
GATCATATAAAAGTGATATAGCTACATATGATACTACTTTTGCCAGGAATTTGGGTGATAAATCATCCTTTGATACACTTATAAATAACGAACAAAGAATCATAAATAAAGGGATTAACTATAATAAACACTGGGGGAATATTAATAGATGGAAAATAGATAATAATGGAGATACAATACATAACAGAACCATTTTTAATACAAGACAAAATTATTTTCATAAACCGCAATACTCTTTAAGACATTTTTGGAATGTAAACGAAAAAGTTCATGTTTCTAATATCTCTTACATATCTATAGGTAATGGAGGAGGCACAAGAATAATTGGAAATTCAAATAATTACGACGAATATGGACAATATGATTTACAAAGTGTATACAATAGCAACTACAATAGTTTTGATCAACTTTACTCTGATAGTTTAAAAAAGTCATCTACATACTTAGGCAGCTCAATAAACAATCATTTTTGGTACGGATTATTATCAACTATGAATTATCAGTTAAATCAAAACATTGAAATCTCTGGAGGTATTGATCTTCGATCATACAGAGGAGAACACTACAGAGAAGTATATGATTTATTAGGTGGAGATTATGTGATAGATGAGTCAAATAATGTTCAATCAAATCAAATCAAATATATTGGAGATATTGTTGGATACCATAACGATGGACTAGTGAAGTGGGTTGGAGGTTTTTCTCAATTTGAATATAAAAATGACAAGATTTCTACATTTGTTAATATTTCTGGATCAAACTCAGGACATAAAAGACTAGACTATTTTAAAAAGAAAGATTTAATTCTCGAGGACACAACTATAAAAGAAGTTTTAGGAACATCGGTAAGTACACAGTATGAGTTCGATGATTCTGGTAATATCATTGGAGCTAATAAAACTATGGTTGTTGACACCTTTATTTACAATGGAAATAAATATACAATCAACTCTGAGGAAGCTCAAGCATCTTCTACAGATTGGAAATGGATAAAAGGATTCACAATAAAATCAGGAGCAAATTATAATTTGAATGATTATAACAATGTATTCTTCAATATTGGTCATATCTCAAAAGCTCCGCGATTTAATAATATTTTTGACTACAACAATCAGTTATATCGTGAAATTAAAAATGAAAAAGTTAATGCTTTAGAATTTGGGTATTCTTACAGATCAAGTTTATTTTCAGCAAATCTAAATTCTTATTATACAGAGTGGAAAAACAAACCGTCAAACGGTGGAGTCTCTGTTACTATTGATGATGTCGTATACAGATCAAATATTAACGGAATGAACGCCACACACAAAGGTGTTGAGTTTGATGGAGCTTTGAAGATTAATCAAAAATTAACCATTGAAGGATTAATTTCTCTAGGAGATTGGATATGGACATCTCAAGACAGTGTAAGATTCTTTGATGATGACAACAATCCTGTTCTTGATGAATCAGGAAATGAAATTATATCATCGTTTGACGCGAGAGGTGTACACGTTGGAGATGCGGCACAAACACAATATGGAATTAGTGTCAGGTATGAACCGAACAAGGTTTCATATTTAAAAATTAGAGCAACTCACTTTGACGATTATTACTCAGATTTTGATCCATTAAGCTTAAATGGAAGTAACTCAAGTAGAGAAAGTTGGAAGATACCTAGTTATCAATTATTTGATTTACACGCAGGATATAAAATAAATCTTAGTACAAAAAACAAATTAGATTTAAGATTAAGCATTTTAAATTTGTTTGATAAAGTCTATATTTCTGATGCTCAGAATAATGACCCATATAATTCAAATTATGCTGATTTTGATGCAAAATCAGCTGGTGTATTTTTTGGACTTGGTAGAAGAATTAATATTTCAGCAAAAATTAACTTTTAAATTATGAAGAAAATAAGTTCTATAATCATAAGTATTATTTTATTGAGTTTTAACTCAATATCACAAGATATTCTTACAGCTAGATTGCAACCTCTCGGTTCTAGTGTTACAATTACAGGAATCGTAACAAATGGAGATGAACTTGGTCCAATTAGATATGTTGAGGACGGTACTGCGGGAATAGCTATTTACGATTTATCAACTAATAACTTCCTTAATGGAGCTCAAAGAGGAGACAGTATTACAATTACAGGCTCATTAGTGGACTATAATGGGCTATTGGAAATGAATCCTACCTCATCAGCTATTATTCACAGTGTAAGCAATACAATTACTCCCCAAATTGTAACTCCACTTCAAATAGGGGAAAATACAGAATCTGAATTAGTCCAAATTGATAATGTGATTTTTAACAACGGCGGAGGATTGTTTACTGTAGGGACTCATGATTTTCAATCAAATGGAGAGACTGGAAAAATTTATATACGTACTGGGCATCCTTTAGCAAATTCTTTGATACCCATGAGTCCAGTTAAACTTGTGGGATTATCGTCACAATATACATTTAGTGTACCAGCTAATGATGGATATCAAATTCTGCCTAGGGATTCGGCTGATGTTCAACCAAATGGCAATCTATTAATTACATCAGCTATAACACAAAGTAATATTTCAACTTTCGGATTTGACCTATCATGGACTACGTCTGATAACGCATCAACTGAATGCTATTATGGAACTAATCCAACAAATTTATCAAATCATACAAATCTAGCAAACAATGTTACAAACCATATTCTAAACTTTAATAATCTTAGTCCCGCAACAGTATACTATATTAAATGTTTCTCAGTTAATGGAATTGACACTGCTTTTTCAAATATAGGAGTATATATCACTTCATCAAATTCTTCTGGGAAAATAAGACCCTATTTTAACCATAGTGTAGATACTTCATTCAGCTCCGGAATTGATGCACAAAATATCACGACATATTTTAATGACACTATCAAAGCGTACATGGATTTGGCTCAAAATACATTAGATATATGTGTGTACAACGCTTCCGATGCTACTATAGCTAGCGCAATAAACGACGCCCACAACAGAGGTGTACAAGTTAGATATATTGCGGATGACGATGCCTCTAATCTGATGTTAAGTTCACTTGATCCAAATATACCTATAGTTTATAGAACAAGTTCAACATCGGGTATAATGCACAATAAATTCATTATTGTTGATGCAGGAAGTGTAAATAACTCATGGATACTTAGCGGATCAACAAATTGGACAAATCCTTCAAATCTATTTAATGATTATAATAATTTAATTTTTATTCAAGATCAATCTCTTGCTATTGCATATACATTGGAATTTGAAGAAATGTGGGGAAGCGGTCCATCCACAGGTGGAGGAGTTTTTGGGTACAATAAAGAAGATAATACACCACATTTATTTAATGTTAATGGAGTTGAAATAGAGTTATATTTCTCACCAACAGATCAAACTAGCGCAAAAATCATTAAATTTATTGATAATGTCGACTACACTATGGAGTTTGGTTTATTGTCTTTTACTAAAAATGATATAGGTGACGCTGTAGTTAATAAAGAAGCTGAATTCGGAGTAAATATTAGAGGAATCATTGAACAAGAAAATATTAACGGAAGTGAGTTTGACATCTTAATAAACAACGGAGTCAATGTTAAAAGTCATACTGGAGTAACACATCAATTTCATCACAAATACGCAATAGCAGATGCAAATATTATTGGCGCAAGTCCTGCTGTTTTAACCGGATCACATAATTGGAGTGCTAATGCTGAAAACAACTCCGATGAAAATACTCTAATTATTCATGATGCTACAATAACCAATATCTATTTACAAGAATTTGAGAAAAGATGGGGGGAATTAGCGGGAACAAATGTTTCAATTAATAATAATATGTCAAATTTGGATATTTATCCGAATCCATCAAATGGTAGGTCAGAAATTCTTACAGATAAAGTGATAAAACATATCTACATATATAATGTTGAAGGGAAACTATTAAAAAAACAATCATCTAAAATAATATTATTAGATTCAGTTGGAACTTATTTTTTAAAAATTGTATTCTCAGATGATAGCTCAGTAATAAAAACTTTATTTAACAGATAAATAACTTAATTTTGTCTTTTTCAATATTAAACAGTCTTAGTCATAATAAAACATTAGTTTAGCAGAAAATTAGATGTATGAAGTTTTCTGAAATAGGATTAGATGATAAAATTCTAAAAGCAATAAGTGATTTAGGCTTTGAAAATCCAACTCCTATACAAGAACAATCAATTCCTTACGTACTAAATGAAGAGTCTGATTTAATTGCACTTGCACAAACAGGGACTGGTAAAACAGCTGCCTTTGGACTCCCCGTCATTCAAAAAATTAATGAAAATAAAACACAAACCCAATCTATAATTTTATGTCCAACAAGAGAGCTTTGCCTTCAAATAACAAAAGATCTGATTAGTTATTCTAAATATTTAAAAAAAATAAAAATTACAGCAGTATATGGTGGAGCGAATATTCAAACTCAGATACGTTCTTTAAATTCTGGTAGTCAAATTGTTGTAGGCACCCCTGGAAGAGTAATAGACTTAATTAAGAGAAAAAAGTTGAAACTTAAAGATGTAGAATTTGTAATTTTAGATGAAGCTGACGAAATGCTAAATATGGGTTTTAAAGATGACCTTGATACTATTCTTGCAGAAACCCCTGAGGAAAAACAAACACTTTTATTTTCAGCAACTATGCCAAAAGAAGTTCTAAAAATCACCAAGAACTACATGTATTCACCTCATCAAATTGAGGTAGCTCACAGGAATGAAGGAGCTAAAAATGTAGAACATCATGTTTATATGGTTAACGCTAGAGATAGATATAAAGCACTTAGAAGACTTTGTGATGTAAATCCAAATATTTATGGAATTGTTTTTTGTAGAACTAGGAGGGAAACAAAAGATGTTTCTGACAAATTAATGCAAGATGGATATAACGCAGATGCTATTCATGGTGATTTGTCTCAAGCACAAAGAGATCATGTAATGCATAGATTTAGAAAAAAGAATCTTCAAATACTAGTCGCTACTGATGTTGCCGCAAGAGGAATTGATATTGATGAGTTAACACACGTAATAAATTATAATTTACCCGATGATAATGAAGTATATGTTCATAGGTCTGGAAGAACAGGTAGAGCTGGCAAAAAAGGAATCTCAATAATTATTGCCCATAGCAGAGAGAAGAGGAAGTTAAAATTGATAGAAAGAATGATCAAAAAGGAACTAACTCAGAAACAGGTTCCCGGAGGACAAGAAATTTGTGAGGTTCAATTAATGTCTTTAATTGATAAAATTGTAGACACTGATGTTAGTCCACATATAGAGCAATATTTAAACGTTATTGAAGAAAAACTCGCTCATTTAAACAAAGAAGAATTATTAAAACATTTTGTATCTACAGAGTTCAATAGATTTTTGTCTTTTTATAAAAACGCCCCTGACCTTAACATTAAGTCAAAAAAAGAAAAAAATAATGAAAGGATAGCCGAAAATGGGTTTTCACGTTTTTTCATAAATTTAGGTAAGACTCATAGGCTAGAACCTCAAAATCTTATTGGACTAATAAATGAATACACTAGAAATAGAAATCATATTATTGGAAAGATTGATATAATGAAAAACTTTTCTTTTTTTGAGGTTGAAAAATCAGCTGAAAAAGAGATATTAGAGGGATTTTTAGATAGTCAATGGAACGGATATCAACTAACTGTTGAAATATCTAAACCAAAAAATGATTCGGGTAAAAGAAGAAAAAAAATTACTAGCTCAGAAAGAAGAAGAAAAGAATTTATAGGTAATAAACGCAAGGAATTTTCAAGAGGATCGTCTGGAAATAAACGAAAATCTTTTAAAAGCAGATTTGATGAAAGCAGAAATGGAAGGCGTAACAGACGACGTTAAACATTTTTTCTTACCGCAATAAAGTCTTTCAAATAAAAAGGTTCAAAATAAGCCACATCCTCAAATTCTTTTTGATTATATTTATTTAAAGAAATTAATGCCATATCTCGCGCTTGAGGAAAAATATTTCTTTCAAAATATGCGTTTTCTGATTTAATCACATCAACGCACTTTATAGATCCGTCTCCAAAAAACAGTACTTTATTATTTTTAAGATATTTCAAGAAGGAATTCTCTTCAACTACATCTGCCCTAACATCTCTTACTAGTTTATTTTCGTTATTAAAAAACGCGGAAAAAACCTCCATTCTTCTTGCATCTATCATTGGACAATATAGATCAAAATCTTTATTTCTTAAAATCATAGAATGAGACATTGCTCTTAAAGTAGATACTGATATTAGAGGGATAGACAAAGCATAACATAAACCTTTTGCTGTAGAGACACCAATTCTCAAACCAGTATAAGAACCAGGTCCCTTACTAACTGATACAGCATCTAAGTCTTTAAATTCGAAATCAGAAGTATTTATAATTTTTTCAATAAAACTAGTTAGCTTTTCAGAATGTGAGTATTTATCTGAGAGCAAAGACTTTTCCGAAATTAAATTGTCGTCTTCAAACAGCGCTACTGAACAATTCTTAGTAGAGGTTTCTATATTTAAAATCAAAGCCAAATCAGAAGTCGTAATATCTGTTAAATAAATCCGTTTTCAATGCAAAGAAAATAAAATTTGTTTTACTTTTTTCATATTCATCATTTAACATTCTGTTAATCAAACCCATTTCTAATTTCAAATTTGTCTTTGAATTAAATAAATAGGAAACAGTAAATTTTGAGAAATATATATTAGTTTTATTGCCTTGAAACATTTCAATTCCATAATCTGAGGGCCTCTCAGTATTAGACACAAAAATATCGTTACCATAACTAGTTGGATCATTCTTTATTTTACCCCCATATCTAGCTGTCATGAAAAAAAAATGTGTCTCCCATTTATTAATTTTATAATCAATAAAAAATAAAGACTCAGCAAAATTAGCTCCTAAAGGATGAGCTAAAGGCTGATAATAATGACCATAGTTTTGTGATGAATTATGATGAGAGTAAGTATATGGTCGAGCAGAATTATTTTCTAATTGAAGTATTAAATTCTTTATTGAAAATGCATCAAAATATTTACCTCCAATTTGATATGAGTATTTATTTCCCCACCATTTTTCTCCTGAGCTCAAAGCAGGTTGAGAAAACTCATCTATAACAAACTGCCCATATATGTGAGAATTATTAGTTGATTTAAACTTCCAATTTAATCCCATCAAAGCATTGTCTGAAGAATTTAACGAATATTCTACGGGTCGTAAAAAGATAATAGGATTTAAATAAGCAATATCAAAACCGGAGATTTCAGGGTTTCTTCTGCTTTCCCATACTATAGACTCAAAAATTCCGATATTTAATCTTTTTGAAACATTTGCACTTAGATGATGTAAAGTCATATATTTTTTGTCATAAATAAACTGCTCAGATGGATTTGAAATTAAATCCATATGCTCCATGTAAAAATTTGTATATTGAAATACTCCAACTTTTGTCTGTATTCTCAGATATGGATAATTAAAAGAATTATCGGAAAGAATCATAGATCTATAACCATCGCCAATAAAATTTTTACCAGTACCAAACTGTAAATCAGTGAATTTTGATAATCTGTAAGATAAGTGTCCAGATGCCATAGAGTAATCTAAAGTAGAATCTGGTGACCATCTTGACTCGCCCTGCCCGGGAACAATCCAAGCAGATTTCTGAACTATTTTATCAGTAATATATGAAGGAAACACAGATTGATTTTCTAAAAAAGAAGCATAGTATGTAAATCTATCTCCTAATTTTCCATCCGCTATAATTCCTCTTGTATTATTCCAAACGGTCTTTTCTGAGTTACTTTCTACACCAATCATTAGATCGATTACAGGGTTTACAATTAAACTGTAATCTTCAGATTTTACTTGAAAAAAATGTTCCTTATTCCATTTTCTATGTAACCAACTGCCCGCAAGGCTTGTAAAATTAGAATCTAAATTTGATAATAAATATGGTTTTATGTTACTATGTATATCAGAGTTAATTTTATGAATATTTTTCTCATTAAAAATAGTAAAATTTCTAGAGAAGGTAGAATTTGATTGTTGAGCAAAAGAAATAATACCGAGAAAACCAAAGAAAATAATTGATGAAACTCTAAACACTCTTATTCTTTTTTAACTCTAATAACACAAAAGGAACAGCCATTAAACCTAAAACAAAAATTGACAATAAGAAAATTGATAAACCCAAACTTAATTTAATCATGAAATAAGAAATAATAATATTTATAATACTAAATCCATACAAAATTAAAGAAGCTTTTTTGTGGCTGCAACCCAAATCTAATAAAGCGTGATGTATATGATTTCTGTCAGGTCTCAACGGATGATATCCAGATAAAAGTCTTAAACAGAATACTCTAAATGTATCGTACAATGGCACCGATAGGATCGCTATTACTATAAATGGCCCTTTGTTTTTATATGTTTTATCATTCGGTATTTCAATACCCTCGTTAATTAGTTTAATGGCTAAAACTGAAAGAATTAAACCAACTACTAAAGACCCAGTATCTCCCATAAATATTTTTGCTGGATTAAAATTAAATTTTAAAAAAGATAATAATGCTCCTATGGTTGAACAAGATAAAATAACCATTTGAATATCATTATTCATGAAAAAAAATATACTAAAAAAGATTGAAGCTAACATGCCTAGCCCTCCAGCCAAACCATCAATTCCGTCAATTAGATTATATGCATTAGTAATTACGATTACAACAAAAATTGTAAAAATAATAGCTAGAGATATATGAATATCATATATATTAAATAAACCTTTGAAACTATCAATTTTAAGATCGTATAAAAATAATATTACTAATATAGATGTAATCTGACCGATTAGTTTTTTTAATGGAGACAATGAAAGTAAATCATCAAGAATACCAATAAAAAAAACAATAAGTAAACTTATTAAAATGAATTTTAACTCTGTTAAATCAGACCAAAATAACAAAGAAAATAAAATGCCAGAAAAAATTGCTACTCCTCCAAATACTGGTATTTTACCCTCATGAGAAGTTCTTGATCCAACACTCGCATATAATCTACTTTTTCTTGAAAAATGTATAATCTTGGGTATTGAATAAAAAGTAATAATAAATGAAGTAAATAAAGGAAATATTATGTTATTCAATAAATCTTCCATAACTAATTTTTCAAGTTAGTTTTTATCGCATTAATATCTGACTCCACCATTATCTGACACATCTCTTGTATTTTTGTATTAGGTACCCAGCCAAGTTCCTTTTCAGCTTTTGAATAATCACCAATTAAAGCATCAACTTCAGCAAGTCTAAAATGATCTTTATTTACTTTAACTATGGTCTTTCCATTTTTTTTATCAACACCTATCTCAGAAACACCACTACCTTCCCACTTAATTTCAATTCCTACAACACTAAACGCAAATTCAGCAAATTGTCGTACAGTGTAAGATTTATTTGTCGCTAAAACAAACGAATCTGCCTTATCGTGTTGTAACATCTTATACATTCCATAAACATATTCAGGAGCATATCCCCAATCTCTGCTCGCATCAAGATTCCCTAACTCAATACATGATTGTAATCCTTCGTAAACTCTTGCTACACCATCAGATATTTTTCTTGTAACAAACTCCAGTCCTCTTAATGGAGATTCGTGATTAAATAAAATTCCGCTAGATGCGAATAAATCATAGGATTCTCTATAATTAGTAACCATCCAATGAGCATAAAGTTTGGAAACTCCATATGGACTTCTTGGATAAAAAGAAGTAGTTTCCTTTTGAGGAACTTCTTGTACTTTACCAAATAACTCTGATGTTGAAGCTTGATAGAATTTTATATCTTTATCTACAATTCTTATTGCTTCCAACATATGAGTAACTCCTATTCCACTAATCATACTAGTAGCTATTGGTTGATCAAATGATACATGTACAAAACTCTGAGCTGCCAAATTGTAAATCTCTTCAGGTTTAATTTCAGAGATTAATCTAATTGTACTAGCAGCATCTATTAGATCGTGTTCTACTAAAATTAGATTTGGATTCTCTCGTATTCCAAGATAGTCAACTCTCCAAAAATTTTGAGAACTCGTTCTTCTGTAGGCCCCATAAACTTTATATCCTTTACTTAATAAAAGTTGTGCTAAATAGGCTCCGTCCTGACCAGTAATTCCCGTGATAATAGCCTTTTTCATCAAATTAACTTATTTATTGGCTGTAAAGATAATTATTTTAACAAGAAATCCCTAGTCCAATCTGATAGCGAATATTCAGGGCTAACTTTAATAGATTTCACTCCTACATTCTTACCCGCGATAATATCGGTCTCAGAATCACCTATCAATATTGATTGATTAAAACTAATCAATGGAAAATCATTTTTTGCATCTAATAACATTCCTGAATTTGGTTTTCTACACGCACAATTTTCAGACTCAAGACATGGGCAATAATAAATTTTATCAATTCTTCCCCCAAATGAATTAATCTCATTTATCATAGAATTATGTAATCTATCCAAATCATCACTAGTCATTATTTTTTTTCCAATCCCTTGTTGATTTGTCACAATTATGATTTTTTTAAAATATTCGGATAAATGTTTTAACGATTCTAAAACACCATCTATGAATTTAAATTCTGAATAAGTTTGAACATATCCATCTATCTTTTCATTAATTACTCCATCCCTATCTAAAAAAAGAGTAGTGTATTTTATATTCTTCATTAGAATAAATATTCTTCAATTAACTCACAAATGATATGTCCAATCATGATATGTGATTCTTGAATTCTTGCGGTGTTATCAGATGGAACCTTAATCATAATATCGCAGATACTATCCATTTTTGCTGATTTTTTCCCAGATAGACCAACTGTTAGCATCCCAACTTCTTTTGCCTTTATTAGAGCATTGATAATATTTTTAGAGTTACCAGAGGTTGAAATTGCAATTAACATATCAGATTTTCTTCCTGCGGCTTCTATCATCCTTGAGTAAATATTATCAAAGCCATAATCATTAGCTACAGCTGTTACATAAGATGAGTTTACATGCAAAGCCTCTGCGAATAATGCCTTCCTATCCTTGAAGAAACGACCACTTAATTCAGCAGCGATATGCTGAGCATCAGCAGCACTGCCTCCATTTCCACAAAGTAAAATCTTTGCTTTTTCTTTATACAAAGCTACAGAATAATCTACTATCTGCTGAATACTTAACACTATGTCCTGTGAGTTAAATATAGATTCCTTTACACTAATAGATTCACTAATACAATTTAAAATTCTATCTTTCATTAGTTGTTTTAAAATGCTAATATACTATAAAATAGATTGATAACTTTTCTTTGTCTGTTTTCCAACTTCTAACCAGTCGTACTTTTTCTTAATTAATTCTAAACCTTTCTTACTAATTTTATCT
>Ga0160422_10002519_pt1 | contig 11462 bp, 6 predicted proteins | sample Fk160mmetaG_FD_108192 | JGI IMG/M metagenome (GOLD analysis project Ga0160422, IMG submission 108192) | Marine microbial communities from the Central Pacific Ocean - Fk160115 60m metaG | ecosystem: Environmental > Aquatic > Marine > Oceanic > Photic zone | place: The Central Pacific Ocean... | reverse complement strand
CGGGTCACTTGGTCGTCGCGACAACGCGACCTGAGACGATGTTGGGCGATACCGCTGTCGCTGTGCATCCTCAAGACGAGCGCTATCGGGAGTTAATCGGTAAGTCCGTCGCCCTGCCGTTAACAGATCGCGAGATTCCAATCATCGCAGATGATTATGTGGATCCTGAGTTTGGAACGGGTTGTGTAAAAATCACACCTGCGCACGACTTCAATGATTATTCGATGGGCCAACGTCACAGCCTCCCGATGATAAATATTTTGACCGAAGACGCTAAACTAAACGGGGCTGTACCTGATGCTTATCAAGCCATGGACCGGTTTGATGCAAGGGCAAAAATTGTTAAAGATCTGGAGGCCCTAGGGCTGGTTGAGAAAATAGACCTGCATAAGCTGAAAGTTCCTCGAGGCGATCGATCTGGTGTTGTTATAGAGCCTTTGCTGACCGATCAATGGTTTGTGGCCGTTAAGACACTCGTGAAACCGGCAATCGAGGCTGTGGAAAATGGTTCGATCCAATTCGTCCCGAAACAATGGGAAAATACCTATTTTGCGTGGATGCGTGATCTTAAAGACTGGTGTATCTCTCGCCAACTTTGGTGGGGTCATCGGATTCCAGCGTTTTATGACGAGGCTGGCAATATCTATGTGGCAGAAGACGAAGAGGCCGCCCGCAAAAAATATAAACTCACCACCGAAGTAGGACTGACGCAAGACGACGACGTTCTGGACACATGGTTCTCATCAGCACTTTGGACTTTTTCAACTCTGGGTTGGCCAGAAAATACAGAGGCGCTGGAGCGCTATCACCCGACGAGTGTGCTAGTAACCGGCTTTGATATCATTTTTTTCTGGGTTGCTCGCATGATCATGATGACCCTGAAATTCACAGGGCAGATACCATTTAAAACAGTGTATGTACACGGACTTGTGCGGGACGCAGAAGGCCAAAAGATGTCTAAATCCAAGGGTAATGTCTTAGATCCAATCGATCTGATCGATGGTATTTCTCTTGAGGACCTCGTAGAGAAAAGAATTGCCTCTCTCATGCGACCTAAGATGAAGCAAACTATCGAGAAGGCGACCCGGCGTCAGTTCCCAGACGGACTGCAAAGCTATGGCACCGACGCCCTCCGGTTTACCTTTTGTTCACTGGCATCAACTGGCCGTGACATCAACTTTGATGTGGGACGGATCGAGGGATACAGGAACTTCTGTAATAAGCTCTGGAATGCGACCCGATTTGTGATGATGAAGATGGACGGCCACAAATTGAGTCACCTCGACAGCTCTCACATGACGGTATTTGATCGGTGGATCGGTTCGAGCCTTCAGGCAACCGAAAGTAAAGTGGCTGAAGCGATCGAAAGTTATCGATTGGATTTAGCGAGTCAGGCGATCTATGAGTTTGTATGGAACGAGTACTGCGACTGGTACTTGGAACTGACCAAACCGATTCTTGCAGAGGGCGGCGCGAACAGTGAGACACAGAATGCGACGCGAAGGACCTTGGTTAGTGTATTAGAGACTATCTTACGTCTGGCGCATCCATTGATGCCGTACATCACAGAGGAACTATGGCAACAGATCGCACCGCTTATTGGCCGCGGAGGCGACACCATATCTAAAGCGCCCTACCCGGTCCATGATGCAGGGAAAGTTGACACATCAGCCGAAGCCGATGTCGACTGGATGAAAAGCGTAATAGTTGCAGTCCGGACCATTCGCGGTGAAATGAATTTGTCACCGGCCAGAGCAATTCCAATGATGTTAGCTGGCGGAACCGACGACGACCGTGATCGCTTAGCTCGTCTTGAGACGTTGATCATACCGCTTGCGAAACTCTCTGAGGTCCGCTTCCTAGATATTCGTGAATCAATCCCGGCATCATCCACACAACTGATCGGACAATTAGAGGTCCACGTACCCATGGCAGGACTAATTGATGTTGATTCAGAAGTGAGGCGACTTGAAAAACTAGTGAGAAAGCTCGAGGGGGATATCCAAGAATTGAGAGGTAAACTAAGCAGCCCTGGCTTCATAGATAAAGCGCCGGAAAACGTGGTTGAACGTGAACGCGGACGATTAGCTGAAGCTGAGAAACAACTGGCCAAAATAAGCGTCTCAGTTATTGAACTAAAATCTGGATGAAAGCGGACAGAAATGGAAATCAAAAAAACCATCTTGATGAAAAAAATTTATCGATAAATTGAACTGTTATTTATCCACAGCAAAAGCAAACGCAAAGCCAGAAGGACTCTAGCTTTTGAGTTGTTACAATCCAGTTCTCCCCAATTTATCCACAAAAATTTTGCATTGACTTACCAGTAAACCACAGTATCTTGTGTTGTTGACTTTAAGACACCCCTAGATATTGGGGTTATGGGCAAAATAGAAACCTCGGACTTGGTGGAGGCCGCATGTACCAATCTAGCCGCGTCAGCGGTGAGCAACCAGAAGAACAAACGGTCGCACCCAAGGCTGCGCCCGTGTCACCAGACGCCACACCGACACCCGGCGACATCCGGGTCATGAAAAGGAACGGTGCTGTCGTCGGTTTCGACGCTACAAAAATAGTAGTCGCTATGAGTAAGGCATTTTTAGCTGTGGAAGGTAATACCGCAGCCGCAAGTAACAGGATCCACGACACGGTAGAGCGTTTGACAGCTCAAGTGGTAGACACATTTCACCGTCGGATGCCTTCGGGCGGCATTGTCCACATAGAAGACATTCAAGACCAAGTCGAGTTGTGCTTGATGCGCAATGGCGAACATCGCGTAGCACGGGACTATGTTTTATACCGCGAAGAAAGGAAACGTTTGCGGTCAGAGAGGATCGAGTCACCACGCGAAGATCACCCAGAGATTAAAATCGTTGAAAGTGATGGATCCAAAAAGCCACTAGACCTCGGTCGTTTAAAGACAGTGATCGCTGAAGCTTGCGACGGCCTGGCTGACGTAGATGGAGGCCTAGTTCTTCAGGAGACTTTGAAAAATCTCTATGACGGTGTCACACAGCAAGACGTCAATGCAGCTCTCATCATGAGCGCGCGAACCATGGTAGAAAAAGAACCGAACTATACTTACGTCACTGCACGATTACTGCTTGACGATATCCGAGCGAAAGCACTTACATGCCTAGGCGTTGCAGAAAAGGCCACCCAGTTTGAGATGGAAACATTCTATCCACAAGCCTTGAAGGAGTTCCTTCGGCTAGCTGTTGATAGTGAGCTAGTCTCTGGTGAATTGTTGGAATACGACCTCGATCAAATGGCAGCAGCGTTAATAGCTGAAAGAGACAATCAGTTTACATATTTAGGACTTCAGACGCTGTATGACCGTTACTTTATTCACAAAGATGAAGTCAGAATTGAGCTGCCGCAAGTATTCTTCATGCGCATAGCGATGGGGCTAGCACTTCGCGAGGATAATCGCGAAGAGCGGGCGGTTGAGTTTTACCAGCTCCTGTCAAGCTTCGATTATATGGCGTCAACACCAACGCTCTTTAATTCCGGAACATTGAGAAGTCAGCTATCTAGTTGCTACCTCACCACCGTGCCAGATAACCTCGACGGCATTTATGGTGCGATCCGTGACAACGCGATGCTTTCAAAGTGGGCCGGCGGCCTAGGTAACGATTGGACACCGGTACGTGCCCTTGGCTCATATATCAAAGGCACCAACGGGAAAAGCCAGGGTGTTGTGCCGTTTTTGAAAGTGGTTAATGACACGGCAGTGGCTGTGAATCAGGGCGGTAAGCGCAAAGGTGCGGTCTGTGGGTATCTTGAAACTTGGCACATGGACATCGAAGAGTTCTTAGAATTAAGAAAGAACACTGGTGACGACCGTCGTCGGACTCACGACATGAATACAGCGAACTGGGTTCCTGATCTTTTCATGAAGCGGGTGTTCGAGGATTCAGAATGGACACTCTTCTCACCATCGAGTTGTGCAGATCTCCATGATCTCTTCGGCGTGGCGTTTGAGGACCGATACAAAGAATACGAGGCCATGACCCATACCGGTGAAATAACGCACTTCAAACGCGTGCAAGCAAAAGATTTATGGCGAAAGATGCTCTCGATGCTTTTCGAGACTGGCCACCCTTGGATAACATTTAAAGATGCATGTAATTTGAGAAGCCCTCAGCAACATGCCGGTGTAGTGCACTCATCAAATCTCTGTACCGAAATAACACTCAATACATCGGCTGATGAAATAGCGGTCTGTAACTTGGGTTCTATCAATATCAGGCAGCATGTAACCAGAGAAGGCGGACTTGATCGTAAAAAGCTCGAAAAAACCGTCAAAACCGCATTACGCATGCTTGATAACGTCATCGATATTAATTATTACGCTGTCCCTCAAGCAGAAAACTCAAATATGAAACATCGGCCTGTTGGGCTCGGCATTATGGGCTTCCAGGACGCACTTTATGAACTCGGGATTCCCTACGGATCGGACGAGGCAGTGCAGTTTGCTGATGAGTCAATGGAAGTAATTTCATACTATGCCATCAATGCATCTGCAGATCTGGCGCGAGAGCGCGGAGCCTACTCAAGTTTTGACGGAAGCCTCTGGTCTCAGGGAGTCCTACCAATTGATTCGATCGAAAAATTAAGGGAAGAACGTGGAGCCAACTACCTTAACGTGGATACCACCGCCCAGCTCGACTGGACGGAATTACGAGAAAAAGCCAAAGAAGGAATGCGGAACTCAAACGTTATGGCCATCGCACCAACGGCCACAATCGCAAACATTACGGGCGTGTCGCAATCGATCGAACCGACCTACCAAAATCTCTACGTAAAATCGAATCTCTCCGGCGAGTTTACTGTTGTTAATCCATACCTAGTTCGCGATCTCAAGGAGCGCGGATTGTGGGACAACGTGATGGTCAATGATCTGAAATATTATGATGGGTCAGTGCAACAAGTTGCACGTATTCCTGAAGATCTAAAAGCATTGTACGCCACGTCGTTTGAGCTGGAGACACGTTGGATAGTCGAAGCCGCTGCACGTCGCCAAAAGTGGATCGATCAGGCGCAGAGTTTGAACATTTATATAGCCAATGCCAATGGTAAGAAACTCGACGTGACATATCGTATGGCATGGTTCAGTGGATTGAAGACGACTTACTATCTACGCGCGCTGGGCGCGACACAGGCCGAGAAATCGACCATCAACAAATCGAACCTAAATGCGGTTGTCGCAAGTGAGGCTCCACAAGGTACTGGTCCCGCGTCTGTTCCCGAGGCTTGTAGCCTTGAAGACCCAGACTGCGAGGCCTGTCAATAATAGAAACGAATTAAGAGGAAAAAATAACAATGCTGAATTGGGAAGCTTTTAATGAACCAGATGAAAAAATTGCCGCTACATCAAAGCAGGCGAAACAAGTAGCGACTGAAGCGGAGCCAGCGGCCGACCCCATTGATAAAATGCGTTACGAACCGACCGGATCGGCGGCCTATGAAGCTGCCCAAAAAGCGCTAGAGCAGCTGGACGTGGCACCCGGTCTTGAAGAGCTCGAAATGGGCGCAGAGCGTGTTCAAGTAGATCAGAAACGGATGATCAACTGCCGTGCCGATCTGAATCAGCTCGTGCCATTTAAGTATGAGTGGGCCTGGACCAAGTATCTGGATGGTTGCGCGAATCATTGGATGCCACAAGAAATCAATATGACTCAAGATATCGCTCTGTGGCGTTCAAGCGATGGTCTGTCGGCCGATGAGCGCATGATAGTGAAACGAAATCTGGGATTCTTCTCGACCGCCGACTCACTGGTTGCCAATAATCTAGTACTCTCCATTTATCGGTTGGTGACAAACCCTGAGTGCCGCCAGTATCTGCTGCGTCAAGCGTTTGAAGAAGCGATCCATACGCATGCGTATCAGTACTGCATTGAGTCACTCGGAATGGATGAAGGTGAAATCTTCAACATGTATCGCGAAATCCCATCGGTTGCTAAAAAAGCCGCTTGGGCGTTGAAGTACACCCAAGCGATCGGTAATCCACAGTTCCAGACAGGCACCACGGAAAATGATCAAGAGTTACTGCAAAATCTGATTGCATTCTACTGCGTACTTGAGGGTCTTTTTTTCTATTGTGGCTTTTCACAGATTTTGTCGATGGGTCGGCGGAATAAAATGACCGGTGTCGCGGAGCAGTTCCAGTACATATTGCGTGATGAGTCTATGCATGTGAACTTTGGAGTAGACGTAATAAACCAAGTGAAAAACGAGAATCCACATCTCTGGACGGAACAGTTCCAAGCAAAGATGACGCAGATGATCTTGGAAGGTTTGGCACTTGAGATTGAGTACGCACGCGACACCATGCCACGAGGTGTACTTGGCATGAACGCGCAGATGATGGAGGAGTATCTGAAGTTCATCACTAACCGGCGACTCACTCAAATCGGTCTGTCAGAACAGTTCCCTGGCGTTGAAAATCCTTTCCCTTGGATGAGCGAAATCATGGATCTGCGTAAAGAGAAAAACTTCTTTGAAACGCGAGTGACCGAATACCAGGTAGGGGGCGCGTTGTCCTGGGACTAGACCTCAGCCGAGGCCGTTTTTAGCCCAGACTTCGGTCTGGGCTTTTTTATTTTAGTAAGTTCTTCTATTTTATGTTCGACAGAGCCAGCATCCTGCTTGATTACATTCGAGTAAGATGCGTGCATTAGCTAGTTTTGCAGATCACCCAAAGATGCTATTTACTTCTTGTCGTGTCGGTGGTCGACACCCAGCTCTTGTGCAGTTTATACCAGCGGACCGCGCAGCAAATGTCAGAATCTCTGACAACCGATTCGCGTCCAGTTGCGCCATTTGATCCCCGATCAAGTTCAATCGCTCAATTTCTGATAACAACGCCCCATGCAGCGAATCACCCGCCCCGACGGTATCAGCTATGACTCCAGGTAACACCGATGGAACGCGCACAGATACCCCACGGCGGGTTAAACCAACAAGGCCATCGGGTCCCGTTGTGTAAACACAAAGTTGCGGTGTGTATGCTTCAGTAAACATTTCTAGAGAATTATTAGTCCATTCGGGATAGAGATAATTAAGATCTTCGTCACTAAGTTTTACTATATCAGCTTCATTAAAGAACCGGATCATTCCCTTTAAATATTCCTCTCGATTCTCTGTCATCGACGGACGACAGTTCGGGTCGATCGAAATTAGCGCTCCTCGTTGTTTGGCTGCCTGCAAAACTTCAAACCATGCATCCTGATCTTCGCTTGGAATTAGTGCGCAAGATCCCACATGAAAGACCAACATCTCTTTAGGAAATGATTCAACAATATCTACAACCGATACCTCTCGATCAGCTGTTCCGTTTCGGTAGAACGCATAACTTGGGTTACCAATCTGATCAAAAGAGACGATGGCAAGAGAAGAACAGGCTTCCGAGCGCGAATTCGGCCTAAGCCTCACGTTACATTCAGAAAGACGATCAACTAATAAATCTCCAAAAGAGTCTGTGCTTATATTGGAAACATAGAGAACTGGAGAACCCATCAACCCTGCCGCGAGCGCACAATTAAACGTTGAACCACCGGGAAAAGCCTCAAATAATCCTCGCTCACGATCAATCAAATCTACAATAGCATCGCCGCCGATAACGATCATATCGTTGCTACCTTGGTATGTGTCATTTTTAAAAAATTAGCCACTTTCCATGACCGCACTCAATCATCCAGGCAATGCCATAATAACAAACGAAGCTTGCTAAAAATAACAAAACCATGAAGTGAGCTGCTTGGCTCAGCGAGAGATAGAGGTCTTCGGGCGTAAAATTCGACATCCATGTCGACGCCCGAATCCTTCCTTTTGTTCCCAATCCTTTGGGATACCGGAAACCGGCATCGTGTCCTATTTTTGGAGTGTAACACGATATTTTTCTAGACAAAAAGCCTTTTAGATAGCAAATACAGTCAAAATTCATTAAAAAAAACTATTATAAAAGGTTTTTTCCATTGTTTTATTATATCGATGAAGTGGAAAGTAATTCTTAATGAGGTCATCCTGTTCAATTAGGAATCAAAGCAAAAACTTAGAAACGTTTGAGACGACGTTTCACTACCGATTGAACAAACCAAAAACCAAGGAGACGGTTGCTCTTATTAACTAAATTTCTTTTAATTCTGCTGGAATTGCTCGTCGATTTAGGAACCTCAAAAGTGCGCATAAATAAAATTACTATCCTAGTCCATGACATCGATGCAGCGATTCTATTTTATCGTGACGCGCTTGGTCTAAAGGTAATCGAAGACAGTCTCATATCCAGATTCAACCGGATTGTGCGTCTCGCTGCATCCGACTCGAGTGCAGCGTTCAATATTGCCAATCCCAAAAAAGGAGATGAGTCCTTGGTCGGTCATCAAGCAGGAGATCGCGTGTTCGTATTCATGGACACGTCAGACTTGGACAGTGATATACGAAGATTCCAGCGTAACGGAGTCACGATCTTAAACGGGCCGAGGACAGAGGACTTCGGCAGGTGCTTAATTATAAAAGACCTAGAAGGAAACAAGTGGGAATTCGTTGAACGTCGGTAATCCTCACTTTTCTGACTCAACTGAAGTAAAACGACCTCGGTATTAGTAGAGCCTGTGAAACAAGGTTATCACTTAAATCTGACGAGCTTGGTGTCTCAATACCTAATAATTAATCAATGCTGTTGGTTCTGTATGATGCCAACGCTTTTGTGAAATCAATCCTAATGAACGCGGTCCAGCATGCGATTAAGGGCTTTTCGAGCGAGGGTACCATCAGCGGATCAGACAATAGAGGCTATGATAAGTATCAGCGTCGATATAACCGTTACAGACTATCTGAGGCAAGCTTAGGAAATGTTGCTGATCTTGGCTGCCACTGGTAAAAATCACGCCCCGTGGACTAAGTTATCGATACGTTTGAGCTATCGCAACCTCTCATACATACTTAACAGACTTGCAAAATACCCTTTGTGCTCGGACTATTTACGTATGATTAATTGTCGGCTCGCTGCCATCGAAGATCTACCATGTATCGTGGCGGGTAATTATGCAATGGCAAAAGAGACCGAGGGTATCGATCTATCACAAACCACGATCGATGACGGGGTTAGAGCAGTTTTATGCGACAGGAAACATGGCATTTATTGGGTCGCGGAAAAAGAGGCCGAGGTGGTAGGACAGATTCTAGTTACGTACGAGTGGTCGGACTGGAGAAATGCCCAGATCTGGTGGATACAAAGTGTTTACGTATGGCCAACTGCTAGACGTACAGGTGTGTTTACGGCGTTACTCGAACACGTAACCTCTGAAGCAATAGAAGCATCTGTATGTGAATTACGTCTTTACGCGGACACGTTGAACACTAATGCGCACGCGACCTATCTAAACCAAGGGTTTAAGACGGGTCACTATCAAGTCTTTGAAAAATCGTTGAGATAACCCACATAGTGACGAGTACCTTGTAGCCGACCAAAGCATCAAGCCCTTCCGCCTAATGGCAACCCACCTGACCACGGTCAAAATCAGACGCATCAGCCATCTCTCGATTGCCTTCCAAGTAACGATCCCAAATCGTAGCTACGCTCTTCAATCATTCGTAGCACCAGTTGAACCGCTTTTCGCGGATTCATTGAACAGCCCCCTCACGCAAAGTCGTGGACCGTTACCATACCAGGGTACCTAGAGGGATCACAAAGGTATTGTCGTGGTATGACAACGGATGGGGATGCGACAGGATGCTCGACACAACCATATCTTGGATGACTCAAAATTCAACAAAGCAATCTAATGCATAGCTTTACAGTTGCGATCCGCGGGCAGAGAAAACTCGCCTTTCTGGCACATATTTCGCTCGTATCACGGGGACGTACAAATTCCGCACCAAATACGCGCACATTGAACCAAACAGGGGCGCGCAGGGTTTATTTTAAAAAAAACGCACTATTATGGTGCAAATAACGGAGAGACTTTATGGAGCCAACGCTAACAGGCCTAGCTGAACGCATCGATCTGATCGTTGCCGGGACTGACACCTTTTTCCTTCTGCTAGGTGCTATCCTCGTACTCTTTATGCACGCCGGATTCGCGTTCTTGGAGGTCGGCACCGTCCGTCACAAGAATCAAGTCAATGCACTAGTCAAAATATTAACTGACTTTGGCGCCTCAACACTTGCATACTTTTTCGTAGGCTATCAGGTCGCTTACGCTACGGGTTTCCTAGTTGGCGCAGACCAAATGATGGACGGCAATGGCTTTGCACTTGTGAAATTCTTTTTCTTAGTCACGTTCGCCGCGGCCATACCCGCAATCATCTCGGGCGGTATCGCTGAGCGCGGTAATTTCTGGCCGATGATGCTTGCAAACGTTTCAATCGTGGCACTGATCTATCCACTCTTTGAGGGGATGATCTGGAATGGCAACTTTGGCTTCCAACAGTGGATAGAAAGTATCACGGGATCAGGATTCCATGACTTTGCCGGATCTGTCGTCGTGCACGGCATGGGTGGATGGCTCGCGTTGGTGGGAATTATTTTCCTCGGATCACGAGCGGGACGCGTTCGTGACGGGAAAGTAATTTCCTTCGCACCAAGTTCCATCCCATTCCTCGCTCTTGGCGCTTGGATATTAACTGTGGGATGGTTCGGCTTCAACGTAATGAGCGCTCAGGCGGTCGAGGGCATCAGTGGTCTGGTTGCAGTCAATTCGCTGATGGCTATGGTTGGCGGAACTCTTGCCGCATTGATTGTCGGAAAAAACGACCCTGGCTTTATCCATAACGGTCCACTCGCCGGTCTCGTTGCGGTCTGCGCCGGCTCAGATGTTTTCCACCCACTCGGAGCTCTGGCGACAGGACTAGTGGCCGGTGCAATTTTTGTTTGGCTGTTCGTTTGGTGCTCCACCCAAAAAAAAATCGATGATGTTTTAGGGGTTTGGGCACTCCACGGTGTCTGCGGTGCTTGGGGTGGATTAGCTTGTGGAATCTTTGGTACGGCCGCTTTCGGTGGATTAGGCGGTGTCTCGTTTCTGGCTCAACTGATCGGTACCATCGTGGGCCTCAGTATAGCGGTGTTCGGTGGTTCGATAGTCTACGGAATAATTAGCCACACGCTAGGAATTCGGTTATCTGAAGAGGAGGAGTTCGACGGAGCGGATTTATCGATTCACCGCATCAAGGCAAATCCAGAAGTTTGAACCCGGCTAGGCACTGTATAAGCAGCGCCTGCTTGCCTGCTTTGTTGAAAATAGGAAAATGCCTCGCGAACCACATCATTTGTAAGTAATCATAAAATAACAGCCTCAAGGCACTTTATTCCCTTAGTACCAACTTCAAATGAAATTTGATTAGGTCAAGACATCGGCCGGAGACGAGACTTTTCGTCCTTCTTGGGTTTGGTCCGTAGTCTCCAACAGGTAATCTTCTTTTAAGCCAAGCAAGTCGTCAGATGTCTGGTAACCTAATTG
>Ga0160422_10002517_pt1 | contig 11467 bp, 12 predicted proteins | sample Fk160mmetaG_FD_108192 | JGI IMG/M metagenome (GOLD analysis project Ga0160422, IMG submission 108192) | Marine microbial communities from the Central Pacific Ocean - Fk160115 60m metaG | ecosystem: Environmental > Aquatic > Marine > Oceanic > Photic zone | place: The Central Pacific Ocean... | reverse complement strand
CATGCGTGCAAGCCTGTCCCGTCAACATCTCCCCCATGGGCATTGTGCTCGACATGCGTCGCAGCCTGATCATGGAGGACAGCAAGTCGCCGGAGTCCATCACGACCATGTTCAACAACATTGAAAACAACGGCGCGCCTTGGGCTTTCCCTGCGACAAGTCGTGGCGATTGGACGAACGAATCCTGAATCATGAGCACTTTTCAAGTCCCGACGTTGGCAGAAATGACCGCCCAAGGCCAAGCCCCGGAAGTGTTGTTTTGGGTTGGGTGTTCTGGAAGTTTTGACGACCGTGCCAAGCGCATCACCAAAGCCATTGCCCGCATCCTTCACCACTGCGAGGTGCCGTTTGCAGTCCTCGGCGCCGAAGAAAGCTGCACAGGCGATCCCGCCAAGCGTGCCGGAAACGAGTTCCTGTTCCAAATGCAGGCCGCACAAAACATTGCGGTACTCAACGGTTACGAAGTGAAACGCATCGTCACAGGCTGCCCTCACTGCTTCAACGTGCTCAAAAACGAATACCCCGAGCTGGGCGGCAACTACGAGGTGATGCACCACACGCAATTCATCCGGGACCTCATCGACCAAGGCCGACTCAAGGTGGCGGACGGCAACCCCTTCAAGGGACGTCGCATCACCTTCCACGACCCATGCTACCTCGGGCGAGGCAACGGAGAATACGCGGCGCCACGTGACGTCCTGTCCACCCTCGACGCCGAGCTCGTTGAAATGCGCCGTTGCAAAAAGAACGGCCTGTGCTGCGGCGCGGGCGGCGCACAGATGTTCAAGGAAGCTGAGAAGGGCAACCGCGAAGTCAACCACGAACGCACAGACGACGTCCTCGACGTCAATCCCGCCATTGTCGCCACGGGTTGTCCCTTTTGCAACACCATGATGACGGACGGCGTGAAGAACGCCGAGCGCGAGTCGTCCATCGACGTGAAAGACATTGCCGAACTCATCGCAGAAGCAGCCGACCTCCTCCCCACTGCCTGAATTCACCTTCAGGCACACCCCATTGACAGACCTCTCATTGAACCAACACCAAGATTTCAACCCCATGCTACTCGAAGGAAAAGTGGCCATCGTGACAGGAGCGTCACGAGGCATCGGAAAAGCCATTGCTGAACAGTTCATTGCCCAAGGCGCCAAAGTCGCGTTCACCTACCGCAGCTCAGCGGAAGCAGCGGCCGCATTGGAAAAAGAGTTGAGCGCTGGCGGAGGCACTGTCAAGGGGTTCCAGTCAGATGCGGCGAGCATGACAGATGCCGAGCGGTTGGTCGGCGAGGTGGTCGAGGCGTTTGGAACGGTGGACATTGTGATCAACAATGCAGGCATCACGGACGACACCCTGCTGATGCGCATGACTGAAGAGCAATGGGACCGCGTCATCAGCGTGAACCTCAAGAGCTGCTTCAACCTGACAAAGGCTGTCATGCGCACCATGCTCAAGGCACGTTCAGGTTCCATCGTCAACATCAGTTCTGTGGTTGGCGTCCAAGGCAATGCGGGCCAAGCCAACTACGCCGCATCCAAAGCAGGCATCCTCGGCTTCACCAAATCGGTGGCGCTTGAACTCGGCAGCCGCAACATCCGGTGTAACGCCATTGCCCCTGGATTCATCGAGACCGAAATGACTGCCAAGCTTGACGAAGACACCGTGCAAGGGTGGCGCGACGCCATTCCGCTGAAGCGCGGAGGCACGCCTGAAGATGTGGCCAACCTCTGTGTCTTTTTGGCCAGCGACATGAGCGCATACATCACAGGCCAAACCCTCAACGTCGACGGCGGCATGATCACCGCCTGATCACCTGCTGAACACCTCGCAACGTCGCCATGGACGCCTCCAACCTGATTGTGCAAGCTGAACCATGGCAATGGTTGGCCCTGTCTGGAATGGCGATGGGCCTGACGGCCTTGCTTTACGGCTGGGGAACACAGCGACCGACGCCGACTTGGCTTTTGGCCGTGTTGAGGCTTGGAGTGTTGGGCATTTTGGGCTTCCTCTTGCTCAACCCGATGCTGCGAAGCACCACAGAAACGCGGGAAGCCCCCGTGTTGCCAATTCTGGTGGACGGCACGTCGTCCCAGTGGCTGGGTCCCGACAGCACCGTGCGAAGAGATGCCTTGAACACACTGGTTGCAGACTTGCCCAGCTGGGGTGCCGATGCGGACTGGAAGGTGGAGTTGTTCCGATTTGACCGGAAGGTTCAACGTTTGTCCGAGGACAATTGGTCGCCCGACGGCAAGCGCACGGATTTGGGCTCTGCATTTGAGTCGATTCGCGACCGGTTTGTGCATCGCAATGTCCCCGCGGTTGTCGTGGTCACCGACGGGCGGACCAACCGTGGTCCCAATCCCGAATTCACCGCGGAACGTCTTAATGTGCCCCACCTCTTCGTGGGCACGGGAGACACCGCTGCGGTGTCCGACCTCGAATTGTCCACGCTGCGGACCAACGACGTCGCCTACCTCGGCAATGCCTTCCCAGCGGAAGTGACGGCCCAAGCACGTGGCGCAGAAGGTGTGCCCCTGGCATTGAAGCTGACGTCTGGGAGCACCACTTTGGCAACCACCACTTGGGTGCCTCAAAACAACCTGAGCAGCACGCAATGGACCGTGCAACTCGACGCAGACAAGGCTGGCCCCATGCCGCTGTCCGCCTCCATTGCCCCCCTTGAAACTTGGGGGAAGACTGAAGTCACCTTGCGCAACAACACCAACCGCGCGACGATTGAAGTGCTGGAAAGCAGGCGGCAAATTTTGATGGTTGCCCAAGCCCCCCATCCCGATTTGGCGGCGTTGCGCTTGGCGATGGAGACCAATGCGCACCAAGAGACGGCTGTGCTTTGGGCAGACGAACTCTCAGAAGTCACGCCCCTTCCTGACCACGACGTTCTCGTGCTGCATCACGTCGATCCCTCCGCCCTTCCTCAGGGGATGCTCGACTTGGCCATGTCGACACGGGCGCTCTGGATCCTTGGCGCAGCTTCGACAGCATGGAACCAATGGTCCGTTGATGTCATCGGCTTCCAGCACGACGCTGAACCCTTGGTGACCGAAGCGCAAGGCCAAACCGCGGATGCATTTGAGCCCTTCCCCCTGCCTCCTGAATTGGGCCGCATGACCGCCTTGTGGCCTCCTCTTGCATGCCCCACCGGAGATTACCAAACCACTCCGTCGCTTGTGTCAGCCCTCAATCAACGCGTGGGTCCTGTGAGCACCGAATGGCCTCTGTGGTCGGTCCGTGAGGGCACTCGGCAAAGGGTGGCGGTCACTTTGGGTGAGGGCCTGTGGCGATGGCGCATGCAAGATTTGGTCCGCCACGATGGCCAAAGCCAAGCGTTCGACGATTTGGTCAATCGTACGGTGCAATACCTCAGCAGCCGAGACGACATCCAACGCCTTCGCGTGGACATGCCTGAGCGGTTGGACGAAGACATCCGTTGTCAGCCTGTTGCGGAAGTCTACGACGTGTCGTTGTCCCCTACCCTGGAAGCCGAAGTGACCCTTGAACTGACTCCGCTCAACGGACCAAGCACAACCCATCGTTTTGTCGAACAACCCCAAAGTCAGCGATTCGAACTGGACCTTGGGACATTGCTGCCTGGCATCTACAATTGGGTGGCCACAAGCACCCAATCGGGCGAGAACTTGACTCAAAGAGGCACCTTGATTGTGAACGCGGTGCAAGCCGAAGCCAGCTTGGCGCCCGCCAACCATGGCCTGCTTCGAAGGCTGGCCGACAACACCGAGGGCGCTTTCCTCGGAACGCTCGACGCTCCAGACGACGTTGGAGCACTGAAAGAAGCTTGGAGTGCGTTTGGCCGATCCGTGAACGCCCAGGATGTCGTGCACACCTCGACGGAACGCTTGCCATTGCATGCCCAAATTTGGTTGCTCCTCGTGATGCTTGGGTTGCTCACTTCGGAATGGGCCATTCGCCGCTTGGGCGGCGGTCGATGAGCGATTCCGGCGCGGGGCAATTATCTTGGTCGCATGAACATGTCAGCTTCCCCTGAAGACCGCCGAAGATTGCGCGGCATTTTGTTTGCCTTGGTCGTTTTGCTCCCGGTCTTCATGCTCTGGGGCTCCTTGACCGTGACTGTCCCCTCCGGACATGCGGGTTTGACTTTCCACACGTTTGGAGAAGGGGTCGACCCCAACGAGGCACCTTTGAAAAGTGGCTTTCACTTCAAGGCACCGTGGAACAAGGTGTACGAATACGAAATCCGTCAAACGGAGCAAATGGAAGCGCTGGAGGTGCTCAGTTCCAACTTGCTCAAGATCAACATGGACATGACCGTGTTCACACAGCCCCAGTACGAGAATTTGGGCCGCCTGGAGATCGAGCGTGGACGGAACTACGAGGAAAAAGTGATTCGCCCTGCCATGCGTTCTGTCGCGCGGGAAGTCATCGCCAAATACCTCCCCGAGGAGTTCAACACGACCAAGCGCGAGCAGATCCAATTGGAAATCAAAAACCAACTGGCGAACAAATTGGCTGAAAACTTCATCCAGCTCAACGACGTCTTGATCCGCAACATCCAACTCCCCACCACGCTTGAACAAGCCATTGAGCGGAAGCTGCAGCAAGAACAAGAGTCCTTGGAATACGAGTTTCGCCTCGAAAAAGCCCAAAAAGAAGCCGACCGCCTTCGGATCGAAGCGGCGGGCATCCGCGACTTTGAAGAAATCATTTCAAAAGGGTTGAGCGACAAACTCCTCAAATGGAAAGGCATCGAAGCCACCAAGGAAATTGCGAAAAGCAACAACACCAAGATTGTTGTCGTCGGAGGCGGTGACGACGGGTTGCCCCTCATCTTGGGCGACAACTGAGTTGAACCCCAGTCAATGCACAAAAAAGGCGCCATATGAGGCGCCTTTTTTGTGGACTCGTGTTTCCCAAAATGCAAACGACCCGCCTCAAGGCAGGTCGTTTTGCATTACGTGAGCTTCGCTCACCGTCGGGACATCACTTCGCTTGAAGCACCCCGAGCTCCTCACCACGCTTCATGGCAGCGAGCACGCCGATCTTGCTGATGGTGCGAATCGCTTTCGCAGAAACACGCAACGTTACCCAGCGGTCTTCTTCAGGAATGTAGAAGCGCTTGCGCTGAAGGTTGGGGTAGAAACGACGCTTTGTCTTACGCTGAGAGTGCGAAACGTTGTTTCCCACCATCACTTTCTTCCCGGTAATTTCACAGACGCGGCTCATGGCTCTAATTTTTAGGACTGCAAAGAAACAACTTTTTGGTCATTCATCCAACCCTTTGCCCCCTCCTTCTCTCAACGATTCGTGGAGGTGAGTCAAAATGCGTCGGGAGGCCCGCTCCACGATTCGTTCGCGCTGATGGCCAAAGCGGTGGCACCATGCCTGAACGCCGTTCGGTCCAGCCACAGACATCCACACCATGCCCACAGGCTTTTCTGGGGTTCCTCCTGACGGCCCCGCCACGCCAGACGTCGCCATGGCCCAGTCCGTCCCCAAAGTCGTCCGCGCCCCGAGGGCCATGGCTTTGACCACGACTTCACTGACGGCGCCGTGAATCTGGAGGTCCTTTTCAGAGACCCCGAGTTGGCGCACTTTCACAGCGTTGTCGTACGCCACAATGCCTCCCCAAAACGCGGCACTGGCGCCGGGCACCGACGTCAACATCGACGCCACTTTGCCCCCCGTGCATGACTCGGCCGTGCCCACCGTTTCGCCGCGCTGGGCCAACCGGCTGAGCACCGCCTCCGGCAACCCCGAATTGCCTCGTCCAATGACGTGGTCACCGGCAAGCGCCACGAAGGCATCTCCTTCTTCCCGCAACAAGGCCTCCAGGGACTCCCGGTCCTCCGCGGGGCCTTGCACCCCGAGCCGGACTTTGACCTGACCAGGCGAAGGGAGGTACGCGAGGGTCACCCCTTTGCCAGGCAACGCGTCTTCCCATTTGGCCACGAGAGCCGCAAGCGAGGACTCGCCAATTCCAGCAGTCACGATGGTTTCGTACAGCGTGGTCGGGAGCGTAAAGTGGTTCCGAAGTTTGGGAAGCACCTCAGCGCGCATCAGGCCTTCCATCTCGTAGGGCACCCCGGGCATGCTGACCACCACCTTGCCTCCAGGGCGGTCAAACCACATGCCTGAAGCCGTTCCCAATGGGTTGGGCAACACCGTGCAATCCTTCGGCAGCATGGCTTGCAGTCGGTTCACTTCCAAAAATGGCACGTTGCGCGATTCGAACCAAGCTTGGATCTTTTGGGCGATGTCTTCGTACATGACCAACTCGGTCCCAAAGTGCGAAGTGAGCACGTGCTTGGTCAAGTCGTCTTTGGTCGGACCGAGCCCGCCTGTGACGAGCACCACGTCTGCGAGTTCCAGACCCCGGTCTATTTCTCGTCGAATGTCATCCGGGTTGTCGGAAATCGTCACCACGCCAGAGACGCGCCAACCATCCTCTGTGAGGTTCTGTCCCATCCAAGCGGCGTTGGTGTTGACCGTTTGGCCAATCAACAACTCATCCCCGATGCACAGAAGGTGAACGCGCATGGGTCAGGCGTTGGCAGGCAACGTGGCCAAAACCGTTTCTCGCCCCTTGACCTTTTGCTCCAAACCAACGTGAATGTCTGAGCCCAGAGGCAAAAACACATCTATCCGCGAACCAAATTTGATGAACCCCACCTCTTCACCGAGCTCCACTTGTTGTCCTGGCTCGATGTACCAACGAATGCGCCGAGCAACCGCACCTGCGACTTGACGGAACAGCACAGGTCCTCGAGCTCCATTGATGACGAGGGTGGTGCGTTCGTTTTCGGTGCTGCTTTTGGGGTGCCAGGCCACGAGATACTTGCCAGGATGGTAGTTGGCATGGGTCACTTCCCCCGCCATGGGCGCCCACTGCGCATGCACATTCAATGGACTCATGAAAATGCTGACTTGAATGCGCTTGTCCCCAAACACTTCAGGCTCCTCCACCTCTTCGATGACCACAACCTTGCCGTCTGAGGGACACAGGATTTGGCCTTCTTCTGCGACAGGCACCCGCTTGGGAATGCGGAAAAATTGGGCGATCAACACCACGTCCAACAAACCGAGCACACCCACGAGTTGAACCAACCAAGTCTCGGCTTCCAGCCAGAAAAGCAGTCCGACAGCCACAAGAGCCGAGCTCGCGGCGAAGCTCACCAATCCGTAACCTTCTCTGTGCAACGTCATCCTTCAGGTGTTTTTAGGGTGCGAAAATGCACCAAAGAATCGCATAGACAGGTGCGGCGAACAAAAATCCGTCAAACCTGTCCATGATGCCGCCATGTCCTGGCAACAAGGAGCCTGAATCTTTCATGTTTCGGCGGCGCTTCCATGCGCTCTGGGTCAAATCCCCGGCCGTCGAGAGTGCGCCCATCAGTCCACCCAACCACGCCCACTCCCATCCCAAACTCAGGCCCGCCACGAGTGCGGACGCCACGACCCCTCCAACGGTGCCTTCCCAGGATTTGCCGGGCGACACCGACGGCCAAAGTTTGTGCTTGCCCAACGGCTTGCCCACCACAAATGCCCCTGTGTCGTTCGCCCAAATCATCCAGAGGAAACTCAAGATCGGCCATGGGTCATAGGGCTCTGCCTCTCCCAGCCAAACCAACGCAGTCAAAGCTGGAACAGGAAAGAACCAAAGCAAAGCTTTAGGCCAACGTGTTGACACTCCCTCAGGGGCTTTGAACCATTCTGACCAAGCAAGTGCTGCCACCAAGGCCCACAACATGGCATTGCTCCATGCGGACCAAATCACCGCCCCCATCACGACCCCCACAAAGGCAATGCCGGTCAGGCCTCTTGTCACCCATTCGTTTCCCACGCGAGCACTCATGCTTCCAAGGCATTGAGCCACGCGGCCGCTGGCTCGGCGTGTTCCTCGGGCACCCAAATTTCGACAGGCCTCGTTGCGAAGCACATGCCCACGTAACTCGAATCTTGCTTGTTCACCACGACTGCAGGAATCCCTGCAGCTTCCATGCCACGCTGAAGCAGCGGAGCGAGGTTGGCGTCAGGACATGTTGTCGCGAGCACCCAGCCTTTCATTCCTCAGATTTGGGTGCTTCAGAAGCGCTGTCATCCTCAGCCTGAGGCTCCTCGGCGGGCTGAGCAATCGCAGGAGTGGCAGAGGCAAAGGGACGTTCGCCCAAGATGCGTTGCACGTCTTCCTTGAAGATGACTTCGTTGTCCAACAGGGACTGGGCCAACGCCTCAAGCTTCTCCTGATTCGCGGCGAGGATGTCCTTCGCCCGAGCGTAAGCCCGCTCGATGACCGCACTGACCTCCTCGTCAATGATCCGCGCCGTTTCCTCGCTGTAAGGCTTGGTGAAAGAATTTTCACCCCTGCTGTCATAGTAGCTGCGGTTGCCAATGCGCTCGTTGAGTCCGTACACAGAGACCATCGCGTAGGCTTGCTTGGTGACCTTCTCGAGGTCGCTGAGGGCGCCAGTTGAAATTTTGCCAAAGATGATTTCCTCCGAAGCACGGCCACCAAGGGCGGCACACATCTCATCAAAGATTTGCTCTGTGGTGGTGATGGCTCGCTCTTCAGGCAAATACCAAGCAGCGCCGAGGCTTTGGCCGCGGGGAACGATGCTGACTTTCACCAGCGGCGACGCAAATTCCACCAACCAACTGACCACGGCGTGGCCAGCCTCGTGGAAGGCAATCGTGTTCTTTTCGTGGTCGGTGATGATCTTGGTGCGCTTTTCGAGACCTCCAATGATGCGGTCGACCGCATCCAGAAAGTCTTGGTGAGACACCAGATTTCTGTCCTTACGCGCCGCGAACAAAGCGGCCTCATTGCAGACGTTCGCGATGTCGGCACCGCTGAATCCAGGGGTTTGCTTGGACAAGAAATCCACGTCGACGGAACTGTCGGTTTTGATGGGCCTGAGGTGCACGTCAAAAATGGACTTTCGCTCATTGACATCCGGCATGTCCACGTAAATCTGACGGTCGAATCGTCCAGCGCGCATCAAGGCCTTGTCCAGAATGTCCGCTCGGTTCGTGGCCGCCAAAATGATGACACCGCTATTGGTGCCAAAGCCATCCATCTCCGTCAGCAATTGGTTGAGCGTGTTTTCCCGCTCGTCGTTGGACCCAAAATTGGCGTTCTTGCCACGGGCGCGTCCAATCGCGTCGATTTCATCGATGAAGATGATCGCCGGCGACTTTTCCTTGGCTTGTTTGAAAAGGTCGCGAACCCGGGAGGCCCCGACGCCGACGAACATCTCCACAAAGTCCGATCCACTCAAACTGAAGAATGGCACTTGGGCCTCTCCAGCGACGGCTTTCGCCAACAGCGTTTTGCCTGTCCCTGGAGATCCAACAAGCAGAGCTCCTTTGGGGATTTTCGCGCCGAGCTCCGTGTACTTTTCAGGGTTTTTCAGGAAATCGACGATTTCTTGAAGTTCTTCCTTGGCACCGTCCACACCGGCCACGTCTTTGAACGTGACGTTGGTTCCCTCTCCGTTCTCGAACACCTGGGCTTTGGACTTGCCGATGTTGAAGATTTGTCCTCCACCAGGCGCACCTCCGCCCAATCGGCGCATCAAGAACATCCAAACCACCACCATGAGCCCCAGGAAAATCACCCAGGACAAAATCTGACCGCCCCATTCGTTAGGAGGATCAAAGCGCAGGTCGAATCCATGTTGCTCCTGGAGTTCTTTGAGGTCCGTTTGATACGCATCGCCTTCGGGAATGTTCATGGTCGCATCCGACCCGGCGTACAAGGCCTGAAGCAACTGCGGCTCAGCCTGGTCGCCCAACAAACTGTCCCTTACTTCTTTGGTGAAGAACACACTCGCAGTGTGCCCGTTGTGGGTGACTTTGGCAATCTGACCCGCTTCAGCCATTTCCTTGAATTCCGGCCAATGGATTCGCTTTTGCCCACTCGATTCTCCCAACATGACCATCGCCAACAGAAACACGGCCACGATGGCATAGACCCAGTAGAAGTTGAGGTTTTTGCCTGGCTTGTTGCCCCCAGAAGGTGGCGCTTTTTTGGGTTGCTTCTCTTCCATGCTGTTCAATTCGAAGTGTGGTGTCGGGCGGGAGCATCTCCCCACAGTTCCTCCAACGCATAGTGCGCTCGAGCCTCGCTGTGAAAGATGTGCACGACCACATCGCTGTAGTCGAGGATGACCCACTCTCCCCCTCTCAAACCATGAACCCCCCATGGACGTTCATTCAAAGTTTGAGAAGTTGCTTGTTCGACTGAACGCGCAAGGGCTTCAACCTGGGTGCGACTGGACGCAGACGCCACGACAAACGTCGCAGCGATGGCGTGCGTCAGTGGACGCAAATCCAACGAAACAATGTCTTGAGCCTTGACGGCTTCCAAGCCTTGGATCACCACTTGTTCCAGGGCTTCTGTAGGGGGAGGTGTGATTGAATTCATCCGTGCTTCCGCAGTTTCAAAGGTACTACTTTTGAAGGCGTTCTCGTGAAGACGATGCCGCGCCGCTTACCAAGGAAAGCCAAACAGTCATCCATGCCGTTCATCCATCACCACCGCCCCGACGTGCCCAGCACAAACCAATGGGCCATGGACTGGTTGAAAAGCGAAGCTCCGCACCGTCCCATCCTGTTCACTGCGGACCACCAAACCGAAGGCAAAGGTCAACGAGAGCGCCAATGGCACTCGGAACGAGGTCGAGATGTGGTCATGAGCCTTGTCTTGCCTGTGCAACCCCATTGGACGCCTGCTTCCTTGAACAAGCGCGTGGCGTTGACCGTTCGCTCAACCTTGCTCGAGGCCCTTCCCGGGGCCATGAACGAACGATCTGTGCTTGTGAAATGGCCCAACGACGTGTTGATTTGGCATGGTGCTGGTCACTACAAAGTGGGGGGCATTCTGGTGGAGAATGTGTGGCGCGGCTCAGCTTGGTCTCATGCAGTGATCGGCATCGGCGTCAACGTTCAATCCAAGAGACTGACCCAACCCTATCGCGCCATCAGTTTGTCGGACGCATGGCAATCATCCGTGACGCCTCATGTCCTTGTTGAACAACTTGCCAAACGTCTCATTCAAGATCTCCATCAACCCTTCGCCAGCTTGGACGCCGACTATCACCACGCGTTGTTCGCACTCAACGAAACGCGGCCATTTGTGGTCGGAGGACGCACCCATGAAGGCCGACTGACCGCCGTTGACGCTCAGGGGACAGGCCAATTCTCTTGGAATCCTGATGAAAATGCGGCTCCGCCACCCCCCAATCGGCTCACATCTTCAGAAGTCCAATGGTGTTGGCCGACCTGACGTCCGCAACACCAGAGCCGTTTGATCAGTACCGCGCTTGCAGGGTTTGCGCCATTTGGGCAAAAAGCCCCTTCAACGCGGGCTCAACCATCATTTTGGTGAATGGGTTGAGGTCCGCATCGCAGCCCACTTGACACGTGGAACCCTCGCCGTTGGGCTGGACGTTGACTTCCAAGTTGAATTTGACTG
>Ga0160422_10002516_pt1 | contig 11467 bp, 6 predicted proteins | sample Fk160mmetaG_FD_108192 | JGI IMG/M metagenome (GOLD analysis project Ga0160422, IMG submission 108192) | Marine microbial communities from the Central Pacific Ocean - Fk160115 60m metaG | ecosystem: Environmental > Aquatic > Marine > Oceanic > Photic zone | place: The Central Pacific Ocean... | reverse complement strand
TCGTAAATGCCTTGAGCACGTGGCAACGGCGTTGCGGTTTGGATTTCGCCCGGCCACACCTCTTCCCAGGTGCCACCTGCGCCATCACCTCCGCTGAAATACAGGCCATAAAACAGCCCGCCCGAAGTGGCATACATCGCAAACGCGTTATGAGAGCCGTCTGCATTTGCAGTGAGTGCAATGTCAACACGTGCTCGACCAATTCCTGATTGTGGAAGGTTGCCATTGGTCCCTCCACCTTGAGAAATGATTTCCAAATTGGTGAAGTCACCGCCGATGGAACGGTACACCCGTCCATTCAAGCCTGCAACAAGGCAATAGCTTCCATCCGGTGCAATGGCAACGTCAGAGGCGTTACTCGGGCTGTTTGCTCCTCCAGGAACTTCATTCAAAACCCCGTTGGTGATGCTGCCATAACCATCTACAGAGGCATACCAAACGCGGTTGTCGTTGGTGGGGTCGGCCACAAGAGCATCAGTTGCATCGTAACCATTCGTGCCGTTGACCATGGTCCAAGACGCTCCGTTATCTTCAGACATCCAGATGCCATCACCGCGGAAACCTGAGCCTCCCTCTCCTCCTGCGCCATCAAAATTCGAACCGGTTCCTACATAGATAGTTCCACTTCCTGTGATCGCAACAGAGCCGACCATCAAACTTGGGAAAGTGAGCACTTGGTTCCAATTGTCTCCCCTGTTGGTCGATTTCCACAGGCCTCCCGACACTGCTCCAGCATAAAGCGTATTGTTTCCGACGGCTGCAATGCCTCGAGTTCGTCCCCCAATGTTGTCTGGGCCAAGCTCGTGCCACGACAACGAATTCGCCTTTGAAGCGCGTTGCTTTTCCGCCACTTTTACAACCTCTCGGCGCAATTGCTGAAGACCTACGTGATCAATGTTTCCGTCTGCATCACCAACCAGCATGCGGCGAATTTCCATGGCACCATCAGGCTGGGCCAGTGCTTCTTCACCTCTCGGGGTGAATGACGAAATTTCGTTTTGGACAAAAATGAGATTGCCACAAACAACAAGGGCAATCATTGCAGTTCCTGCAGCCAAGCTGCCTAGAGTAGAAGTCAACTTCATGGATTCAGTCTTTTCAATCTTCTTTCAAAATCGAGAGAAAGTTACAACAGAAGAACCGCGAGAGATAGAAAAAGTCGCGGCGCTTGGAAGGAGATGCACCTCGTCGTCCGAGAGCGCCTCAAATGGAAGCATAAGACGCAGGTTCTTTCAATTACAATACGTGCTTCTCAGCGTGGTAAGAGGAACGAACAAGGGGGCCACTTTCCACATGTCGAAAGCCCATCTTTTGTCCGATTTCATCAAGTTCCGCAAACGTATCGGGATGCACAAACTCGGCCACAGGAAGATGCTTGGGTGTCGGTTGCAAATATTGTCCAAGTGTAATCACCTGGCAATTGACCGAGCGCAGATCTTCCATTGTTTCAACGACCTCCTCAAAAGTCTCTCCAAGACCGAGCATGACTCCGCTTTTGGTTCGAAGTCCTGCGTCTCCAAGGCGCTTCAGCACCTCCAAGCTTCGATCATATCTAGCTTGAATGCGGACGCCTTTCGTCAATCGCCGGACCGTTTCAAGGTTGTGCGAAACCACTTCTGGTGCAACCTGAATGATTCTTTGCAAGTTGCCCCACTTCCCAGCAAAATCTGGGATGAGGGTTTCAAGTGTCGTACCCGGACTTTGATGACGAATGGCACGCACAGTTTGGGCCCAAATCTCAGAGCCACCATCAATCAGGTCGTCCCGGTCCACAGAGGTTATCACAGCGTGCTTCACACCCATCAATTTGACAGAATTGGCAACTCGACCGGCTTCAAAAGGGTCTGCCTTCAAAGGTCTGCCCGTGCTCACGTTGCAAAAGCCGCAGCTCCGTGTGCAAATGTTCCCCAAAATCATAAACGTCGCGGTACCCTCACCCCAACATTCGCCCATGTTGGGGCAGTGCCCACTTTCGCAAATCGTATGGAGCTTGTGCTCCGACACAATGTTGCGTACCTCGCGATAAGCCTCTCCAGTAGGAAGCTTGACCCGAAGCCACTTTGGCTTGGGGACACGCACCTTTGGTGCTGGATTCGTGGTTGTTGGAGGTGTAGCAGACATGTATTTCGGCGTCGCTTAGAGGGACAAATGTCGGAAAGGAAAGTTCAACTTACCACGTCACCCAAACCCTTGGCTGACCATTGTGCACCCCAAGCATAGCGCAAGACGAAAGTCAAGTGAATTCGACTTGGACGAACGAATTGACTTGCCATGATTTCTGCGGGCCTTAGATACAGGTCAACATTCACTGCGGCCTCGAGCGTCCGAGTGCTTGTTCTCGAGTCATGAAATTCAAACGCCATGCCCTCACTCCAACAAAAGCCGGGGTTCATCTCCAAGCTTTCGAGGCCATTGACCCAGGGTGCACGACCGTAAATTCTGTCTGAAAAGTGCGTCTCTGGATTGTAGCGCTCGACTTCTAATGAGGTGTATGGAATTTCAGGATATCCAATTTCAAGAAATACGGGCTTCGCGACACCCAACAATGCACCATAGTGACGCGTTCGCATCACAGTCACACCATTTTGTCTGTATTTCTCAGAAAGCGTTTCTGTGCGAAATCGTTGAATACGCAACGCGTGATGTGCGTTCACTTTGCCGTAGATGTAAGGCAAGCTCTCCTCGTAAACCGGGTTACGCGTCTTTTCTTCTTTGGGATGCCTCACAAAAACAAGTTCAGCTTGCCATCCGCATTGCTTAAAGGCCCCCTTGTATTTGCCTCTTTGCACCCCAAATCCAGCACCCTGGCTGTGCAGTGTGATGTGAAACCTTGCCGCATCAGTCATTACCAAATCCACCCCCTCGCCATACACAGCATCAAAACCCGTGGCGGACTGAGCGCACGCCATCAATGGCGAAATTGTCAGCACCCCGGCTAACCACATGTAGGGAAAAGACTTGAGCATGTCTAGCGAAGTTAGTCCGTTTGCGGTTGGTCCAATATGGCGAGGGTTGCATCTTGCAATCATGACAGATTCAAACACGACCTGGGACTACAAGATGTCATATCAACACCCACTGAGAACGACGAACATTCATCTTGCATCTGGTCAAACCATCATGACGGACGCGCCTGAAGACAACCACGGCTTGGGGCAAATGTTTTCTCCGACAGATCTGCTAAGCACATCTTTGGCCGCTTGTGTTGCAACCATCATAGGCATTCATGTCAACTCAAAAGATTATGAATTGATCAGCATCGACGCCAACATCCAAAAGAAAATGGCCTCCCAACCCCGCAGGGTGGCTGCCATTAAAATCGAGTTCGTCATTGAGGTTTCGTCCGTAGCGAGTGACCAAGATTTGGTTCTACTCGAGCGCTCAGGGCGCGCTTGTCCAGTCGCCAAAAGCATCCATCCAGACGTCGTTCAAGATCTGTCGTTCACATTCAAACGCGCTTAGCGCATTTCCGCCGTAGGCGTCTCCGCGTAGGCCGCACATTGGTCGAACAGGGTTCCACAGGAACTGAGTGCAGCGGCAGTCAACAACACAAGAGCGGCAATTCTAAGGGTACGTTGCATGTCTAATCGTTTTGCGTAGAAGAGAAGTTGACCTTCCTTACGCACTGTGGCATCAAAAGGTTACAAGGCCCATCGTATCGCAGACTTCGCCCGTAACTTCGGACTGTGAATTGCAGGTTAAAACATGCTCATTCTCGCCTCCACCAAGCTTTTTGCTTGGGGACCATGTTGCTCGCAGGTTGCACGACCACGTCACTTCAGACTCCTTCACAACGTCGACCTTACGACCGAGAAGCATCCACGCTGCACCCTGAGGTCACCCTTCACCGGAGATTTGAAGCGAATGCCCTTGATGTATACATCAGCGTTCCCAAGGAAGAGCTTTTGTATAGCAGAATCGATGCTTCATCTCCCTTTGTGGCTCAGCTTCAGGTGTCTATTGCAGATACGCTGTGGCACCTTTTGGATACCGCATGGAGCGATTCACCCCCTTTGCTCCGAAATGTTTGGACGCTTGAAGAAGCATCCTCCTTTCAAAAAGTCGAACTGCAAATCATCGATGTCTTGCGGAATGCTTCATGGTCCACCAAACGAAATCTCGGTCGCTGGGAAGTTTGGGCGCCCTCAGATGTGTTGATTTGGAGTGAAAGTGCCGATTGGGCACTGGCCAGTCAGCAGGCGACAGTGGGTGACACTTTGAGTCTACACATGCCAGAGAGGTCGCTGAAGGAGGGTGAAACTCCGCTCAATTGGATCATCTCAAATACGCCTGCGCCATCCCAACTTCCGCCACCACCCTTCAGCAACACTCGACTGCGGTGGGATACCCTGACCCCCAAAAACATCGGTACAATTGAGTCAGATAGCCTGCTTATTCTTGAAGTCCTCGAGGGAACCACATTGGTCGAATTGGAGGGCTTCGACGTGCTCCTTCGTTTTCACGGAAGGCCTCGAGATTTTCCAAGCTTGGTAGAACCTTCCCAGCTCGTTTCTCCCTTGAGGTACATTGCCTCCCGATCGGAGTTTCAGAAACTCAAACAAGCACAACACCCCAAGAAAGCACTTGATGAATTTTGGTTGGCATGTGCTTCTTCCGCAGAAAGTGCGAGAGGTTTACTTCGCACTTACTACGCGAGAGTCGAGGAAGCGAATGCCAGCTTTTCTGGGTTGGTTGAAGGTTGGAGGTCCGACCGTGGGATGATTCACATCGTCTTTGGTGTTCCACAGCGCATTCGTCGCGACGCCTACAATGAATATTGGACTTATGGCGAAGAAGGCACTGCCAACGCCCTGACTTTTCATTTTCGGAACAAGCGAAACCTGTTGGATGACAATGCCTTCGAGTTGCAGCGAAGCTTACAATTTAGGTCCGTATGGGACCGAGGGGTCAGCAATTGGAGAAACGGCAGGATTCGAGGAGATTAAACGAGGGCGCGTACCTTCACCACGCGGCCACTTGACACAACGATTCAAATTTTTTCCAGATTTCTTCGAGCATGCATCGACGCCCCTCTGAACGCACCTTTCTTTTTGGAATCCACCCCGTACTCGAAGCCCTCAAGGAAACCAAACCCCTCCAGCGCATTTTGTTTCTGAAGGGAAAACAAACCGATGAGGTATCAGAAATCTTAAGACTTTGTCGCGCCCTTGACATCCCTGCGCAGGCAGTCCCCAAGGAGCGCTTAGATCGCGTGACAAGAAAAAATCACCAAGGTGTCGTCGCCTTCACCTCCCCAATTGAATTCCAACCGCTTGACGAAGTGGTTTTGGGAGCATTTGAACGGGGAGAAACCCCACTCATTGTCGCACTTGATGGCGTGACCGATGTCCGAAATTTGGGAGCCATCGCACGCACCGCAGAATGCTTCGGCGCCACAGGGCTGCTTGTCCCAATGACTGGTTCAGCGCCCATCAACGAGGACGCTGTGAAATCCTCTGCGGGAGCTTTGCTTCGTTTGCCCATGTGTCGTGCAAGGCGAATGGATGAAACCATTCGAATGGTGGGCAATCTCGGCCTCTCTGCTGTTGCCGTTTGCGAACAAGGAGGTCAACCCCTTGCCACCCTCGACAGCTCCGCACCCACCTGCTTGATTTTGGGTGACGAACACTCAGGAATTTCCCCAGAGGTACTCAAACACTGCATGAAAACAGTATCCATCCCCATGCAGGGAAAAACCGCCTCCTTAAACGTGGGCGTGGCTGCGGGAATTGTTTTGTTCGCTTTTCAACAAAAGTTATCCCCGCATTAGGCACATCATGAAATGTGGAATATGTTTATGAAACATATGATGACCGCATGCCATCTACCTTTTCATTGACCATGCTTCGATACACTTTTTACAATCTGGTATTTTTTTTCCTTGCGCTGCTTGCTTTCGATGTGGTTGCCCAAACGAGTTGTGAAACCTGCAGCCTTTCTTTCATCGAAGAATCGCTTGACCCTGCTGAAATTTTCTGCTCTGACGGAAATCCACTTGAGGCACTGCCAAATTTTCCAGCCTACAACAACACCTGTACGGAAGGTTACTGGGCCAGTATATTTCAGTACACCACTGGTACGTCTTCAACTTGTTCCGCCGCTCGCCCAGTTGGTTTGCCCGCTGCTCTTGGCACCGTCCAACTGGGTGAATTTGCCTCTACAGGATTGGTTTCCTCCGGACATTTCAATGACCTTGGTGAAGCTTTGACTTGGAGTGTATATCCCGAAAATGTGGCACGCCTGCAAGGCACCGTTTACAACAACAGCGACGTAAGCGCCTTCTTTGAAGTCGATTTTTATTTCAGTCAGAGCGTCTCTGGCGCAGATTGGATTGCCGAAGGAGGCAACGTCAACGATGCCGCCGCACTTCCCGGCGATCCGGAAACATGGAGCATTTGGCAACTTCGTCCCAACATTAGTAAACTTATTGGCCGCGGACTGCTCGAAGGCGAAGTTGTTTACCTCTCGACGTCCAATTCACCTCAAAGCTATCCATTCCAAGTCGGAGTAGGTGCGAATGGTGTCAACTTGGAGCAAGGAATCGGGGGATCTTTTGATTGGTCGGCATGTGTGAATGAAACCATCTATGGCGGTCTTGGGACATGTGCAATGGAATTTGTGTCGTGCGAAGAGACGACATCCATCTGTGCGTCTGACAACGACGCTGTTGTAGAATTCTTCATCGGCAACATCCGTGGTTTTGATCAGATTCAGGGGTCAGCAGACATTACCGATGACTCTCCACCAATTTTGGTGAATGTTCCCAACAACTACACGCTCAATTGCCCAATAGAACTTGAAGAGTTGGACGCCCTAAATGCAATAACCGCCTTGGACGAATGCAGCGATGTATCACTGTCAATGACGGAAACCTTCACAAATGGCGACTGTCCAAGTGAGTTTACGCGAACACGAGTTTACACAGCAACGGACGGCTGTGGCCTCACCGATCAACACACACAAATTGTTCAAGTGATTGATGAAGTTAGTCCTATCCTCAGCGTGCCTTCCGATGCGACTTTTGACTGTGATGTAGGCCCCACGTTTGCCCCTGCAACAGCGGTCGACGCGTGCGACGGCAATTTGGAGGTCATCGAGGGCAATCAGATCACGGTGGAGGGGAGCTGCCCTGGAGAGTATACGATTCACAGAACCTTCTCTACCTCAGACCTGTGCGGCAACGAAGCAACAGGTGCCCAAACCATATTCGTTCAAGACCAGACTCCCCCAACGTTGGTCACGCCTGCCGATGTCATTTTGCCTTGTGGAAGCAACTTTGTATATCCTACTGCAACAGCAACAGATAATTGTACGAGCGATGACGACATCAGCCTCAATGTTTTCAATTCTCTTCCAGAGACAACCTGTCCAGAAGAGTACGTCATGGAGCGCAGTTTTTTCGCTTCCGACCTGTGCGGCAATACAGTGCTAGAAATCCAAACTGTGACCGTCACAGACAACGATTTGCCTTACTTCACCTTCGTGCCAGAAGATGCGACTTACGGTTGCGACGAAACACCCATTTTTGAAGAGGCGACGGCGGAAGATTCTTGTTCAACTGTTGAGATGACCACATCCACAGATACGGTCTTCTTTGAGTTTGCATCAGACTACGATCTAATTCGCACCTTCATTGTTACTGACGCATGTGGTAACATGGCTGATGCCCAGCAAATCATTTCCGTTCGAGACATCGAAGCACCGGAGTTCACATTTGTCCCGGCGGATTACATTACAGAGTGTTCAGAAGATCTCATCTTGGAGGATGCCACTGCATCGGACATTTGCAGTGAATTGACAATTGAGGTTTCTAGTGAAATCCTTGAAGGATTCGCTGCTGGCAACTACACCGTGGTGCGCACGTTTACTGCGACCGACGATGCTGGCAACAGCACGTCAGCTCAGCAGACGATCACTGTCCAGGACACGACAGCTCCTGAGTTCACGAGCGTTCCTGCAGACTACACATCTGAGTGCTCTGACGATCTCATCTTGGATGACGCCACTGCTTCAGACAACTGCGGTGAGGTAACGATCGAAGTATCTAGTGAGACGATTGCAGGCGATGCTGCCGGCAACTATACGGTGGTACGTACGTTCACTGCGACAGACGATGCTGGCAACAGCACGTCAGCTCAGCAGACGATTACAGTTCAGGACACGACTGCACCAGTATTAACCATTCCTGCTGACTATACGTCAGAGTGTTCTGATGACTTGATTCTTGACGACGCTACTGCTTCAGACAATTGTGGGACTGTAAGTATTGATGTCATTGAAGAAACGGAGTCTAGTGATTGTGTGAATGGCTACATTTTGTATCGCACGTTTACTGCGACCGATGATGCTGGCAACAGCACATCAGCTACCCAGACGATAAACATTGTGGACACCACAGGTCCTGAGTTGTTCATCCCACCAAGCTATGAAGCAGATTGCGGAGATGAATTGCTCTTCCTTGATGCACTTGCAAGTGATGCGTGTGGTCTTGCTCTTGTAACAGTTGAAGAGAGCTACAATTACACATGCGAGAACAGCTATGTCTTGACACGAACATTTACTGCTTTGGATGCGTGTTTCAACGAAACCGTCGGTGTTCAAACAATCACGGTGACGGACACTGCTGCGCCTGAGTTCACGAGCGTCCCAGTTGACTACACGGCAGAGTGTTCTGACGAGCTCATCTTGGATGACGCGACAGCTACAGACAACTGTGGGGAGGTGACGATTGATGTAACCAGCGAGACCATCGCAGGTGATTGCGCTGGCAGCTACACAGTGGTCCGCACATTCACTGCGATTGACGACTGTGGCAACAGCACTTCAGCGACTCAGACAATCACAGTCCAGGATACCACTGCACCTGAGTTCACATTTGTGCCTGAAGACCAGTTGATCGAATGCAATATGAGCTTGAGTAGCACTGCCGCAACGGCTGTTGACGACTGCAGTGAGGTCACAATCACCGTTGAAGAAACGTTTGAACAAGGTGAATGCGCTGGCTCTTATGTCGTCACGCGCACGTTTGTTGCAGCGGATGCCTGCGGAAACACTTCAACAGCTGTTCAAACGATCATCCAAGAGGATACGACCCCTCCAACATTGCAGATTCCAGACGATGTTACCATTGAATGTGACGAAGATGTCCCAGCACAGGACTATTCAACTGAGGACGCCTGTGGTGCTGTGACAGTAGAAGTGACAGAGGAGGTGGTTCCAGGGGATTGCCCTCAGGAAATGACCATTTTGCGCACCTATGTTGCGACCGATGATTGCGGCAACAGTGCCTTTGCGGTCCAAACAATCACAATTCAGGACACCACTGCACCGACATTCACATTTACCCCTGATGCCACATCGATTGTTTACGCTGCTGAAGGTGACAGCTTGACAGCACCCTTTGTAGTTGTACTTGACAATTGTGATACGGAGGCGTCGTGGAGTGTTGAAGAAACTGTGTTGGTAGATGTACCTAATGAATTCACAGTTCAAAGGGTATACACGGCATTTGATGCCTGCGGAAACACATCCTCCTACACTGAGGTGGCGACGTTGGTCATTCAGGTTTTGGGTTGTACAGACCCCCTAGCTTGTAACTATGACGAATTCGCCAATGAAGATGATGATTCTTGCTTCTACCCGCTTTATGGATACGACTGTGAGGGAAATTGCCTCAATGACGAAAATGAAAATGGCATCTGTGATGAATTGGAAATTGCCGGATGTACAGATCCCGACAACCCCGGATACAATCCCGAGGCCAACGTTGAAGACGGTTCTTGTTTGACTGGTGGATGTACCATTGCGTTTGCTTGCAACTATGACCCAACGGCAGAGTTCCAAATTGCTGGAAGCTGTGAATTCACGTCATGTGCTGGTTGTACGTCGGAGGACGCATGCAACTACGATCCAGATGCCACGTTGAATGATGGTAGCTGCGACTTCCCTGACTACGGTTATGATTGCAATGGCATTTGCGTCAACGACCAAGATGGAGATGGAATTTGTGATGAGTTTGAAATTGCCGGATGTACGGATCCTTCAAACCCCGCCTACAATCCATCTGCAACGGATGACGACGGAAGTTGTTTGGTGGCAGGCTGTCTGTTGCCATTTGCGTGCAACTTTGACCCGACCGCGGACTACCTCGATGTCGCACTTTGTGATTTGAGCAGCTGTGCGGGTTGTACAGATCCCACGTCATGCACCTATGATCCAGATGCCACATTGAGTGCACCATCGGCATGTACTTACCCTGCGAACCAATTCGTGGATTGCGATGGCAATTGCATCAATGATGCTGACGGTGACGGAGTATGTGACGAGCTTGAAATTCCCGGATGTACGAATCCAGAAGCGTCCAACTACTCACCTTTTGCTACAGACGACAATGGCACTTGTATCATTGAAGTTGGAGGTTGTACGTTGCCGTTCGCTTGCAACTATGATCCAACAGCCGACTTTTACTTGCCAGGTGCCTGTGACTTCTCTTGCTTGTTCGGCATGCCTCCTGGCGACGGGGAGTGCACCGATGAACTTGCGTGCAACTTTGGTTTGGAAGAGCCTTGTTCGTACTTCGATTCAGAGGGCAATCTTTGCGCCACAGTCGGTTGTATGAACGAGGAGGCTTGCAACTTTGACCCTGATGCCCAAGTGAACAGTGGCTGTGAATATGCGACTTGTCAAACATTTGGTTGCACAAACATCAATGCTTGCAACTACGATGCTGAAGCAAATACAGACAATGGCTCATGCGAGTACAGTACCTGTGTTGGCTGCACGGACAACATAGCGTCGAACTACGATCCCGAGGCGAGTATCGACAACGGTCAGTGTACATACGATGTGTTCGGCTGTACGTTCCTGATTGCTTGCAATTATGATCCTGCCGCTACGGTAAATGACGGAAGCTGTGACTTCGTGGGTTGCTTTGGTTGTGTGACGCCAACGGCATGCAACTATGATGACAATGCGTTGTACCCCGACGGGTCATGCTTGTTCGCACCTGCGGGTCAGGACTGCGACGGCAACTGCCTCTCGGACCAAGACGGAGATTTGATTTGCGACGCCAACGAAGTTGCAGGTTGCACGGATGAGTCAGCGTTGAACTACAATCCCAACGCCACAGACGACAACGGCAGCTGCAGCTATTTGACTGGCGGATGTACAGACCAAACGGCGTGTAACTTCGACTACACGGTCCAGATTGATGATGGTTCTTGTGACTTTGTCACCTGCGCAGGTTGCATCGTCTCTTGGGCATGCAATTATGACGAAGGTGCCACATTGAACGATGGGTCATGTGTGTTCCCAGATGTCAACGGCGTTTGCCCGAGCGTGTGCGAATTTGACCTTGACGGCGATGGCATCTGCGACGCCAACGAAGTGGCCGGATGTACCTATGCCAATGCCATCAACTACGAGCCGCTCGCCACCGACGACAATGGTTCCTGCAACTTCGTGGGAT
>Ga0160422_10002514_pt1 | contig 11470 bp, 7 predicted proteins | sample Fk160mmetaG_FD_108192 | JGI IMG/M metagenome (GOLD analysis project Ga0160422, IMG submission 108192) | Marine microbial communities from the Central Pacific Ocean - Fk160115 60m metaG | ecosystem: Environmental > Aquatic > Marine > Oceanic > Photic zone | place: The Central Pacific Ocean... | reverse complement strand
CCACCAACTAATGCGAATGGTTTGTGCCCAGATCTTTGAAGATGAACCAAAGTCATTATTTGAACCAAACTCCCAATATGCAACGAGTCAGCCGTAGGGTCGAAACCTATATAAGCGGAAGTCATTTCTTTTTGAAGCTGTTCTTCTGTTCCTGGCATGATGTCATGAATCATGCCACGCCATTTCATTTCCTCAACGAAATTCATAATATATGCATTTTAAGAGGCGTAAAAATAGGCGTTTTATTCTGTATATAAAATTCCACTTTTACTTATCTTTATAACATGATATTAGTTACGGGTGGAACAGGCTTAGTAGGTTCACATTTACTCTATCAGATTTGTCAATCTGAAACAAAGGTGCGTGCCATAAAAAGAGCACATTCTGACACAAGCATAGTTCGTCAAGTGTTTTCATACTACAGTGAAAAATCAGACACCCTTTTTCAAAAAATAGAATGGGTCGATGCTGACCTATTAAATATTTCAGACTTGGATTTCGCTTTTCAAGGAGCAACAAAAGTATATCACTGTGCGGCATGGATCAGCTTTAACCCAAAGCATAAAACCAAAATGATGAACACAAACATAGAAGGTACAACAAATGTTGTAAACTTATGCCTTACGCATCGCATAAAAAAACTTTGTTATGTTTCTTCGGTTGCTGCTATTGGACAACCTATAGATGTTGGTTCTATAGACGAAAACACCCCCTGGGAAAACAGTCCGATAAAAAGCAGTTATGCTCTAAGTAAATACCGTTCTGAAATGGAAGTTTGGCGAGGTATTGAAGAAGGTTTGAATGCTGTAATTGTTTGCCCAGCAATTATATTAGGCCCTGGCAAGTGGGAAAAAGGCAGCTCTATGCTTTTCAAACAAGTGTGGAAAGGCCTGTCATTTTATACTTCTGGAACGAATGGCTTTGTTGATGTAAGAGATGTCGTTAATATTATGATTCAACTCATGGAGGGTACAATTAAATCGAACCGATTTATAATATGTTCCGAGAGCATTCCTTTCAAAAAAACATTAGACTATATCGCCGATACTCTAGGAAAGAAAAAAGCCCATATAAAAATCGGGCCCTTTATAAGCGCTATAAGTTGGAGAATCGCAAAAATTATTTCGATTATCAGTCTTAAATCCCCTTTAATTACTAAAGAAACCGTCTTAGCTGGTAACAGTATCTCTGTCTATGACAATAAAAAAATAAAAACCGCTCTGAACTACAAATTTAGATCTGTTGAACAAAGCTGTAAAGATTTTTCTGTGTTATTTTTAAAGGAATATAAATTGATTTAAACTGCTACTGATGCTAATTCTCCAACTCCATCATTTGAACCCTTATCAGAACGGAGTCCAAAAAGGCCTCCATTTGACTAGGTCTTCTGGTGAAATAGGTGAAGCTTTCCTGAAACTCCTTGTAAGAGTATGGTTTTAGGTCAAATAAAGCTTCATAGTAATCTCTGAGGGTTAAGCTGTCATTTTTTAAACCCTCTATTAAATTTAACTTTACTGCCGATTCAAGGAGATGAATATCAGTCAAGGCTTCAATCATTTGCGCTTCAGACAATAGATGTATGGTTTCTTTTTCTGTTTGTTGGATACAAGAAAAAAATACGGTCAATAATATGAACAAAAAAAATCTATACATGCCTGTCAAATTCTAATCGCATTCCGCGGTGTTGCTCATCAAAAACACCTCCATCATAAACTAAATTACCATTAACAAAGGTCTTGATAACAGAAGATTTAAAGGTCTCTCCTTCAAAGGGAGACCAACCACAATGGTATAAGATATTGTCCTTTTCTACAAGCCAAGGTTTATCAAGGTCAACAACAACTAAATCGGCATAATAACCTTCGCGAATAAATCCGCGGTCCTTTACCTGAAAACAAGTTGCTGGAGCGTGACACATTTTTTCTACAATCCACTCAAGACTCACTTTTCCTTGATGATAAAACTCGAGCATGGCCACCAATGCATGTTGCACTAGAGGCCCCCCAGATGGCGCTTTGAAGTATTTGTTGTTTTTTTCATCTATAGTATGGGGAGCATGATCAGTAGCGATAATATCAATTCTATCATCGAGTAAAGCCTCCCATAAACCCTCTTTATCTTTTGCAGATTTTACAGCAGGGTTCCACTTAATCAAAGTCCCTTTTTCATCATAATTTGATTCATCAAACCAAAGATGATGAATACATGCTTCTGATGTGATTCTTTTTTGATTTAAAGGAATGTCATTTCGAAATAAGTTAGTTTCCTTATCTGTAGAAATATGTAAAATGTGAAGCCTAGTGTTATGCTTCTTAGCAAGCTCTACTGCCATTGATGAAGATTTGTAACAAGCTTCTTCATTACGAATAATGGGATGAAAACTTATAGGTAATTCCTCGCCATATTCAGCCTTTATTTTTTCAGAGTTTTTGCGAATAGTCTCTTCATCTTCACAATGAACAGCAATAAGCATATCGCATTTAGAAAAAATATCATTTAAAACTTGCTTGTCATCTACCAGCATATTACCAGTAGAGGACCCCATAAATATTTTAACACCAGCAACATGCTTTGGGTCTGTCTTAAGCACCTCCTCCAAATTCTGATTAGAGGCACCCATAAAAAACGAGTAATTCGCAAGAGAATCTTTTGCCCCAATGAGATATTTATCCTCTAAAAGCTCTTGGGTTAATGCCTGTGGCTTTGTGTTTGGCATCTCCATAAAAGATGTAATACCACCAGCTACGGCAGCCTTAGCTTCAGTATAAATTCGCCCCTTATGGGTTAAGCCGGGCTCTCTAAAATGAACCTGATCATCAATCACACCAGGCATTAAAAACTTTCCACTAAGATCAATGATTTCTGCTTCTGAGTCATCAATAAGCTTAGCAAGCTTAACAATTCGGTCTCCTTGAATCATGACATCGGCTGCGACAAGAGACCCTTCATTAATTATTTGTGCGTTTTTAAGTAGCTTTTTCATGCTATATATTAAGCTAGGCTTGTTTGTAGGTTTTAAAGAAACTTTTAATCTTCATCTGAATCACTCCAAAAAAGGCCTCGTAAAATATAGATGTGCTCATTTTAGACTCACCTTCTGTTCGGTCTGTAAAAATAACCGGAACCTCTTTGATCTTGTATCCAAGCTTCCACGATTTAAACTTCATTTCTATTTGGAAAGCATAACCCACAAAAGTAACATTAGATCGAAGTACGTTTTCGACTACGCTTCTTCGATAACATTTAAACCCTGCGGTTGCATCATCTACTGGCAAACCTGTTATTGTTTTTACATAGCGTGAAGCAAAATAAGACATCATTACACGCGCTATGGGCCAGTTAATTACATTTACAACACCGCCAACATATCTTGAACCGATAGCTAAATCATTTCCTTCTTTGGCGCAAGCACTATAAAGTCGAATGAGGTCATCTGGGTTGTGTGAAAAATCACAATCCATTTCTATGAAATATTGATACGCTCTTTGTAGACCCCAATTAAAACCATGAATATATGCTGTACCAAGCCCTAACTTCCCAGTTCGTTCTTCAATAAAAAGTCGATCTGTATACTCCTTCTGCAAATCCTTTACAATTGCTGCTGTTCCATCAGGCGAACCATCATCTACAATTAAAACATGATATACCTTGTCTAAAGAAAAAACTTTGCGGATCATTTTCGCAACATTTTCCTTCTCATTGAAAGTCGGTATAATAATTAATGAATCTGACATGTATATTAAGCTGAAAAGCAAATGTAATAGATTTTTTGTTTGAACATTTTAATGTGGTCATAAATTCTCAATCTTATTATTTAATTTCTGCACGAATAAATAGTTTTTGTTACTTTTGAGAAAAATATAAAACCGTAACATGAAAAACATTTCCTCCCTTATTTTTGCCACTTTTTTAATTAGTGGAATTAATGCTCAAAATTGCACTGATCTTTTCATATCTGAATATGTAGAAGGCAGTTATAACAATAAAGCCATAGAACTTTATAATCCAACTAGCGATGCCATAGACCTATCTAATTACGCTTTGTCGCGTTGGAGTAATGGCCAAACAACACCCTTAAACACAATCTTATCAGGGACTATTGCAGCAAATGATGCCTTTGTAATTGCTCTTGATAAAAGAAATCCAAATGGTGAAGGCTATGAAACACCGCTATGGAATGGTTGGTATGTGTACACCGACTCTATCACCGGACTTCTTGATAGTGTTTATACTCCAGAAGATGACTTAATGGGCCGTGTTGATTTGTTTATTTGTCCAAACTACGAAGATGGAACCATGTACTTTAATGGTAATGATGCTGTAACACTTGAAACTTCCACCGGAGATATTATAGATATTATTGGGAAAATTGGCGAAGATCCAGGTGAAGCTTGGGGGGATGATAATGATGCTTACTGGACAAAAGACCAAACCTTAATTCGAAAAGCAAGCGTTACTGGCGGATTTGTTTACGACGCTTCACAACCTTACTCCTTTGATCCAACTTTAGAGTGGGATTCCCTCCCTCAAAACACCTTTACTGAATTAGGTCAGCATAGTTGCAATTGTTCTGATAACATGTCAATTAATGAATTCGAAAGTGTGGTAAATCTTTACCCGAATCCTAACTCCTCAGGGCTGTTAAATATTGAAAGTACATCTCCTATCAAAGAATTAAACATCTTTAATTTAATTGGGCAAAATGTATTTTCTAAAAACTGTCAAGGGTTAATGTTAAAGGAGAGTATAGAGATTGACCCATCACTGAATGGCGTTTATTTTATGTCTGTAAAACTGGTAAACAACAAGCGCAGCCTAAAAAAACTTATTATTAAATAGTATAGGGTGTAGTTTTTTTGACATTTTAACTCCTCGTTTGCATGCGAAACATCATACTTTTAGTTGCGCTTCTATTTAACCTTCAGTTGTCAGCTCAAATTATCCTTAAGGGTTATATTTATGACGATATTAGTTCCGAGACTTTAATAGGTGCTAATATTATTGCATCAAACGGCACTGGAACGGTTTCCGATCTTGATGGTTACTATGAGTTGAGTCTTCCTTACGGAGAAGTGGAGCTTCGGGTTTCTTATGTGGGTTACAAAGAAGAAAAGAAGACGCTTAAGCTTAATCAAAATACCACAATCAATTTTTATTTGAGTACACAGATATTAGATGAGGTTCAAGTCGTTTCAGACATTGCACGTTCAAGAGAAACCCCAGTCGCATTCTCCAATATTAGCCCCAAAAAACTTGAAGAAGAACTGGCTGGTCAAGACATTCCTCTGATCTTAAACAGCACCCCCGGAGTCTATGCGACTCAAAGTGGAGGGGGAGATGGAGATGCTAGAATTTCCATTCGAGGCTTTAACCAACGTAATGTCGCTGTGATGATTGATGGAATCCCAATGAATGATATGGAAAACGGTTGGGTATATTGGTCCAATTGGTTTGGTCTTGACCTGATGACAAAAACCATTCAAGTTCAACGAGGTCTGGGGGCTTCAAAATTAGCCATTCCCGCTGTTGGTGGAACCATGAACATTCTTACCAAGGGTATTAATAATAAAGAAGAAATCACATTTTCACAAAATGTTGGAAATAATGGGTTTTTAAGATCCACATTGGCTTACAATAGTGGTAAACTAAATAATGGCTGGGGCTATTCTTTAGCTGCTTCTTATAAGAGGGGAAATGGTTGGGTAGACCAAACATGGACAGAAGGATTCTTTTATTTTATGAAAATCCAAAAAAAGTTTAACAACCATAGCATATCCTTTACAGCCTTCGGTGCCCCCCAGGAACATGGTCAAAGATCATATAAAAAAGCAATATCACTTTATGACATGGACTATGCTGCCAGCCTAGGAATAGATACAACTGGGGTAGATGGTGATTATGGTCTTCGCTACAATGAACACTGGGGAGAGCTAAATAGATATACTGTAAATTTTGACGAAAACAATAATCCTATTGATACAGTTTTCGCTCAAAATGAAGTCGTTAACGAAAAAATGAATTATTACCACAAACCACAATTAAGTTTAAACCATTTGTGGTCGGTAAATAAAAAGATGGTCATCTCAAATGTGTTATACGCCTCATTAGGAAATGGAGGTGGTTTAGGGGTAACACCCAGTCTTGTGTCAGCAAGCTTTAACGACAATAGGCAGATCGACTTTCAAAGCATTTATGACAGAAATAGTGGAAATACAAGAGCCCCTTTTTTGGGTGATGTTTCAATAGATCCAAACTACAGTAGTACGGAACACAAATCAAGTCAATTTTTAAGATCTTCTATTAACAACCACCGATGGTTTGGCTTGCTATCAACTTATAATTATCAAGCAAATAAAGAATATAACTTTTCAGGAGGAGTTGACCTTAGACATTATACTGGTGAGCATTACAGAGAGGTTTACGACCTATTAGGTGGTGACTATTATGTGGCGAACGACAATGTTGCGGCAAGAGATAGCTCTGCCATCATTCGAGAAGGAGATAAATTTTCATATCACAATGATGGTCTTGTTAAATGGGTAGGGCTATTCCAACAAATAGAATATACTTCTGGAAATTGGTCTGCTTTTGTAAATGTTTCATTTGCGTCTACTGGCTACAAACGAATTGATTACTTCAGGCCTATGGACCTTGTTTTAAACGACACAATAATGGTCGAAGCACTTTCTTATGGAGACACCATTCTAAATAATGGCAATGAATATACCGTTGACTCTCCAGAGGCAAGACACACAGAAAGTAAATGGAAATGGATTCCTGGATATACTTTTAAGACTGGTCTGAATTACAATCTAGACGAATTTAATAATGTGTTTATGAATGTTGGTTATCTTGAAAAAGCGCCAAAATTCAATAATGTATTTGATTACGATAACCGTCTCTTCGCTGATATTAGAAATGAAGAAGTTGCTGCCATTGAGCTAGGCCATAGTTTTAATGGACGAAAAATTAGCTCAAATTTAAACCTATATCATACAGAATGGAGAAATAAACCTCAATCTGGAAGTACTGTAGTTGACGGGGAACCGTTGAGATATAATATTAATGGAATAAATGCCCTGCACAAAGGTGTGGAATTTGATGTAGCAATTAATCTTTCAGAAAAATTTACAATTGAGTTTCTATCCTCAATAGGAGATTGGCGATGGACTTCTGGAGACACTATTCGAAGTTATGACGACAATAACCAGCTTATTGTTCCTGAGGACGGTTTAGTGTACTTTGATGCCTCAGGTGTTCATGTAGGCGATGCGGCTCAATTGCAATTAGGTACTAGTGTCAGATACCAATTTCATAAGAATGCTTATATAAAACTACGGGGAATGCGTTTTGACAACCATTACGCAGACTTTAACCCTTTTGATCTACAAGGAGAAAATGTGGGTAGAGACTCATGGAAAACACCAGCCTATTCTCTTTTAGATCTTCATGGGGGTTACCGTTTTCGATATGCTGGAATGTTTTTAGATTTTAAAATAAATATCCTTAATGTGCTTAACACAACTTATATTTCTGATGCCCTGAATAACGATACTTATATATCAGGAAACCAATTTAATTTTGATGCCGCTTCTGCCTCTGTATTTATGGGAATGGGAAGAAGGTTAACGAGTTCACTAAAAATTTCATTCTAATTCAAATAACATGAAAAAAATTCTTTCACTTTGTTTTTTAGCTTATTTACCAATATTAGCTCAAAGCCCAGACTATTATCAATCAATCCAACAATTAACGGGCGACGAATTGAGAAATGAGCTTCATGAAATCATTAAAGCTCATAATGAGTTTTCTTACAGCTCTACCAAAAACATTTTAAGACTTGCAGATCAAGACCCTGATAATGAAAACAACATCATTCTTGTTTACAAAGGAAATTCGATTAGCAAAGACGATTTTGCTACTAACATGCAACAAGACTTTTGGAATCGAGAGCATGTTTGGGTAAAATCTCAGGGGGGCTTTACAGGCGATGAAACTTATGGTGCTCTTGGTGCTTATTCTGACGCGCACAATTTAAAACCTTGTGATGCCAGTATCAATACGGCTAGAGGTACTAAAGATTTTGATAATGGCGGGACTCAAAACGCTGAGGCAACAGGATGTTACTCAACATCAAATACTTGGGAACCCCGTGATGAAGTAAAAGGAGATGTAGCTCGAATTATTTTTTACATGGCAACGCGATATATGGGCGACCCTGGCGAACCAAGTCTTAATGTTGTAGATTATATAAACAACTCTAGCGATCCATTAATGGGAAAGCTTTCTACACTTTTAGAATGGAATGAACAAGATCCTGTAGATGCATTTGAACGCAGAAGAAACCAAGTTATTTTTAACTGGCAACAAAATAGAAACCCTTTTATTGATTATCCTGAACTAGCAAATTTAATTTGGGCAGAAGCAGAACTAAACCCTTTAGTATTTACTTCTGTAGAATTGCAAAATAATGCGCCTTCAGAGACTGAAAGCCAAGAAGTCTATGCGCATATATTTAGTGATGTAAACACGCCCGTTCAATCAGTAACTTTGACCTGGGGTACTTCATGGGCTGATATTTATGATGAGGCTTCGGAAAATGTTATTCAAATGACAGAAGGCAATGTCGGCTGGGCCGCCACTGTACCTGCACTTCCAGAAGGAACGGATGTTAAATACAAAATTACAGCTTCAGCTGATGGTTTAGAAAACACGTTTTATGGAAACTATGTTGTGGCTTTAAATCCTTTTGAGGGAACAATTACAAGTATTCAAGATGTCCAAGGTACTGGCGATTACTCCCCTTATGAGGATCAAACTATATCTACCAAAGGGGTGGTTACAGCTGTTTTGGGTGATGATTTTTATATGCAAGACGGTGAAGGGGCTCGAAGTGGAATTTATATCTACACCTCTCCTGTTATCCCTTCTATTGGAGATAGCGTCATCGTAACTGGAGAAGTTTCAGAATTTCAATGGGAAGATCCTACGCCTGAAAAAATGACAGAATTTGCTTATCCTGATCAAGTGTATATTCTTAATTCAAACAACCCGATACCAAACCCAATAGACATCACTACAGGGGGGCTTGCGAATGAAGATTATGAAGGTATGTTAGTTCGAGTAACAGATGTGACTGCGACCTATGCTACATTTAATTTTGATGACTATGGACAATGGAGAGTTGATGATGGAACTGGGGAATGTAATATTCACAATACACAAGAAGGGTATGAATACCCTGCAGAAGTAGGAGAGTATATTTCATCTATTACTGGCGTGTCTACTTATCTGTTCGGAGAATGGAAAATTAGTTTAAGAATGGAAGATGACGTAGAGGCGGGATCTGATCAATCTGGACCATCAATTATTGAAACAACAGTGTTAAGTGACACCTCTATAGCATTATTTTTCAATGAAAATGTTGAAATCTCTAGTGCCGAAAACCCTTCTAATTATTCAATTAACAACGGGATTGTTGTTGAGTCAGCATCAAGGCACCCGTTTCAGTGGTCTAGAGTAAACCTTACTACAAGTCTTCATTCGGGCGGAGATTACCAGGTTACAGTATCTAATGTAATGGATGAACTAGGCAACCCTAACTCAGGAGCTCTGGGATATTATAATATCCTTGGATTAAATGAAAATTCAAATCCTCAGCTCACGCTATACCCAAACCCTTCAAACGGAAAATTATTCATAGAGGGCTTAGAAAGAAATGAGGCCATTGAAATTGTTGACATTCTTGGTAAAACACTATATCAGAAGACCATTTCAGAAGGAAAATTGGAGTTGGATTTAAAGTTAAAAGATGGGCTTTACTTTGTAAAACACTCGGGCTATAAAACCCCTTTTATAATAAAATAAAAAAGTCTCATATCCGTGATAAGAGACTTTTATTTGACTCACATGCTAATTTAATTGAATGCAGTCATCGGGGGGTGTTTTTATATCTTAAAGAAACGTTTTGCTTGTAAATTTGATTTGCTTACCGCTTATATAGGTAACTTACCAATAAAGCTACAAAAGATTATTTTCATCTCCTAATAATACAGTAAAAAACATCAGCATTATAATCGGATAAAGTTGATTTTATGCTATAATTGAGCCGTTTGAACTTACTTCTGAAGGGCCAACAAATTGTAGTGTTCCGTCTTTATCTTCTGCCATTAAAACCATACCCTGAGACTCAATTCCTTTAATATTTCTTGGTGCTAAATTTACCAGCACAGAAACTTGTCTTCCTAAAATGTCTTCTGGCTGATAATACTCGGCAATGCCTGAAATAACCGTTCGAATATCAATACCTGTATCAACGGTAAGCCTTAAGAGCTTTTTTGTTTTCTTTACTTTCTCTGCAGCAATAATAGTCCCTACACGAATATCCATGCTACAAAACGCCTCAAAACTAACATTCTCTTTTTGTGGATTCACCATTTGATTTTCAACTTTGGAAGTTTCTAATTTTTTTAATTGAGCCTCGATTTCTGAGTCTTCTATTTTTCTGAACAACAATTGGGGCTTCTCAATTTTTGAACCCTCCTCGAGAAGAGCGTCAGACCCAGCATGCTTCCATGAAAATTCATTTAGCCCGAGCATATCCGCTAATTTGTGTGCAGAAAATGGCATAAACGGCTCAGACACCACACTTAAATTAGCTGCAATCTGAAGGGCAATATTCATAATTGTTTTTGTGCGAACTTCATCTGTTTTAACCAATTTCCATGGTTCTTCATCTGCCAAATATTTATTCCCTAAACGCGCTATATTCATCATATCCATTAAAGCTTCTCTAAATCGATAAGCTTCAATAGATTTAGCAATCTTGGATGGAAAGTGCTTCAATTCAGAAATTACTTGACGGTCATAATCAGTCAATAATCCTCTCTCAGGAACGCAACCATCATAATATTTGTTGGTGAGCACCACGACCCTATTAATAAAGTTGCCATAAATTCCTACTAGCTCGGAATTATTTCTAGTTTGAAAATCCTTCCAGGTAAAGTCGTTGTCTTTTGATTCTGGAGCAGTAGCACATAATACATATCGCATCACATCCTGCATGCCTGGAAAGTCTTCTAAATATTCGTGCAACCATACCGCCCAATTTCTAGAGGTAGATATTTTATCTCCTTCTAAGTTTAAAAACTCATTTGCAGGAACATTATCAGGTAAAATATAATCTCCATGAGCTTTTAACATAGATGGGAAAATAATACAATGGAATACAATATTATCTTTCCCAATAAAGTGAACCAATTTAGTGTCTTTAGACTTCCAATATGGCTCCCAATCTTTTCCCCCATCTTTTGCCCATTGCTTGGTTGCTGAAATATATCCGATAGGCGCATCAAACCAAACATAAAGAACTTTTCCATCTGCACCATTTACTGGAACAGGAATACCCCAATCTAAATCTCTGGTAACTGCTCGGGGTTGTAATCCCTGATCTAACCATGATTTACACTGT
>Ga0160422_10002513_pt1 | contig 11472 bp, 8 predicted proteins | sample Fk160mmetaG_FD_108192 | JGI IMG/M metagenome (GOLD analysis project Ga0160422, IMG submission 108192) | Marine microbial communities from the Central Pacific Ocean - Fk160115 60m metaG | ecosystem: Environmental > Aquatic > Marine > Oceanic > Photic zone | place: The Central Pacific Ocean... | reverse complement strand
GCTAGAATTATGCTATGAAGGGGGCCACCATGTAAATTCTCAGATTTGTTTAAATATTTGAAGAGTATATCTAAGTCGGGTAGCATAAGACCAACAATAATACCTAAATTAATTTTAGAAAAGGTTGAGAATTTGTGAATAACAAATAAACTTGAAATAATATAAAATCCTGTATAGATCATATATGTATTAAATTAAAAATTTTTTACAGCGAATCATATTAATAATATTAAAAATATTGAAAAATATATGATTGTTTTACTATAGCTACCTTTTAAACTGTCAATGAAAGTTAATGTTTTGATTGACAGCCCAATTAGATTTGATTAGTTCTCAAAATTATATGTTAAGATTTTCAACTAAATAAGAAATTAAAAAAATATTTAATAAATTTATCCAAAGCCTTTTAATGTTATCTCCTACAATATTAAATTATAGCAGAATTAAAAAGGTCCAAAAATGCCACAGATAACTAAACAATATAAATTTTGCGCTGCCCACAGATATTGGAATGATGATTGGAATGAAGCCAAAAATATAGAGGTTTTTCATGATGATGTTAGATTGCATGGACATAATTATGATCTTTATGTTACAATAAAGGGTCCAATTGATAATTCAAGTGGATTTGTTGTAAACCTAAAGGAATTAAATGAAGTAGTTAATAAAAAAGTAATAAATGTTTTAGATCATAATTTGATACAGGATGTTGAATGGTTTAATAATAAGCAACCTTCAACTGAGAATTTAGTTGTTTTCATATGGGAGCAGATAGCTTCAGAAGTAGTTTTGCCTGCCAAACTATTTTGCGTTAAGCTTAGAGAGACTGGAACGATTTTCACTGAATATTACGGAGATGAATAACAAAAGATGGATAAAATAGAAAAGATAACTAAAGAGCTATTGATAGAACTTGGTCAAGATCCAGGTAGAGAGGGACTTATCAAAACTCCACACAGAGTATCTAAGTCATGGAGATTTTTAGTTGGTGGATATAATCAAACAATAGATCAGGTTGTTAACGATGCTATTTTCTCGGTTGACAATCAAGATATGATAATTGTTAAAGATATAAATTATTACAGCCTCTGTGAACATCATTTATTGCCATTCATGGGTAAGGTGCATGTTGGATATATTCCAGATGGTAAGGTTTTAGGATTATCGAAAATTCCTAGAATAGTAGATATTTATGCGCGAAGATTGCAACTTCAAGAGCAGTTAACTCAACAAATCGCAAAAGGTATTACAGAGTTTTTAAATCCTAAAGGTGTTGGAGTTGTTATTGAAGGAGAGCATATGTGTATGAGAATGAGAGGAGTGCAAAAGCAAAATGCCAGTATGCAAACCTCTAGTATGACAGGTGTTTTTAGAAATGAAAAAAAAACTAGAGAAGAATTTTTAAACTTGATTAATTAATTATGTTGAAAACGACTTCAAAAAAAATAAATAGTGAGCATTTAGTTTTTTATCAATCTTGCAAATCTATTGATTTATCTGGAAAAAGTCTAAGCACTATCTTAGATTTTATTTTAACTAATTCACAATCAAATTTGAATTCTTATTGGCTTGGAAGAATAGACTATTCTGAAGCTTGGAAACTGCAGAAAGTAATTCAAGAAAATGTTATTAATAAAAAAATCAATGATGTCATTCTATTTCTAGAGCATGATTCTGTTTACACTCTTGGTAAAAATGCAGATTTAAATAATTTACTTCCAGCCCGTCCAAAGGACATAGATGTGATTCAAACAGATAGGGGGGGAGAAATTACATATCATGGTCCTGGACAATTAGTGGGTTATCCTATAATAGATTTAAAAAAATATAGAAGAAGTATCACTTGGTTTATGAGAAGTTTAGAACAGTCAATTATTGAAATGCTAAATGAAATTAATATTTCTTCAACTAGAAAAGAAGGATTAACAGGCGTTTGGGTTAATGATCATAAAATAGCTGCCTTAGGTGTTAGGCTTTCAAAATGGGTATCAATGCATGGATTTGCAATAAATATCCATACCGATCTAAGTCTTTATAGAGGAATGATTCCATGTGGAATTTCTGATTTTGGCCTTACTTCAATTGCTAAAATAAAAGGTGAAGATTACTCACTTTTGTATATCGCTGATTTGATGATACAAAACCTTCAAAAAATCCTAATTCTCGATATTGAAAAAAAGGTAGAATATGTCTAAATATAAAGGTTTTTCAAAAAAAGATCTTTTAGATGTATACTCAAAAATGTATTTATCTAGAATCCTTGATCAGAAACAATTAATTTTACTTAAGCAAGGTAAGGGTTTTTTTCATATTGGAGCATCTGGCCATGAGGCTGCTGAATTGGCTGCTGCAAAAAATATTAACAATAAAACTGATTTTTCATATCCATATTATAGAGAACAAGCTTTTTGTATTGGGCTAGGTATGACCTCTAGAGAGCTTTTATTATCTTTTTTAGCCAAGGATGATGACCCGAATTCAAGTGGTAGGCAAATGCCTCAACACTTTGGAAGTAAAAAGTTAAATATTGTTAGTCAATCAAGCCCTACCGGAACTCAATATTTACAAGCAGTCGGTGCAAGTTTTGTATGTCAACGTAAAAAAAACAAAGCCATTGTTTATGTATCTTCAGGTGAAGGTACAACTAGTCAAGGAGATTTTCATGAATCTTTAAATTGGGCAAGTAGAGAAAAAGCCCCAGTAATTTTTCATATACAAAATAATAAATATGCAATTTCAGTTCCAATTGAAGAGCAAACAAGTGGAGAATCGATTTATAATATTACTGCTGGATACGACTCTCTATCGAGATATGATGTAGATGGATGTGATTTTTTTGAATCCTATCAAGCATTTAAATTAGCATCTGAAAGAGCACGTAAAGGCAAAGGACCAAGTGTAATTATTTCAGATGTTGTAAGATTATTACCTCATTCTTCATCCGATGATCATGCAAAATATAGATCAACAAAAGAATTAAATGATGATAAGAAAAGAGATCCTCTTATTTTATTTAAAAGTGAGTGCATGAAAAATAAAATCATTAAAGCTAAAGAGTTTGAAGATCTTGAGCAAATTATAAAAGAACAAGTTGACCAAGATACTGAATGGGCCGAATTACAAGATGACCCAGAACCAAATTCGTTTTCTAAAAATCTATTTTCTGATAATATTAATATCAATTTTAGCAATGAATCTGACATTCATAAAATTGATAGTGATAAATGTGTAATGGTAGATGCTATTAATCATGCCTTGTCAGAAGAGCTGGATGAAAACAAAAAAATGATACTTTTTGGCCAAGATATTGCAGGTGGCAAAGGTGGTGTCTTTACTGCAACTCGGGGACTGACTGAAAAGTTTGGCTCTGATAGAGTATTTAATTCCCCATTAGCTGAGTCCTCAATAATAGGTACAGCAATTGGAATGGCAACATTAGGCTATAAACCAGTAGTTGAGATTCAGTTTGGTGATTATATTTGGACAGCGATGATGCAAATCAGAAATGAGTTAGCAACTTTGCGTTACAGGTCGAATGGAGATTGGTACTGTCCTTTAGTGGTAAGAGTTCCTGTGGGAGGATATATTCATGGCTCTTTATGCCATAGCCAAAGTATTGATGGATACTTTGCCCATTTACCAGGAGTTTATATTGTATATCCCTCAAATGCAGCAGATGCAAAGGCTTTATTAAAAACAGCTTGCAGAATGGATGATCCGGTATTATTTCTTGAACACAAAGGACTATACAGGCAAAATTACGCCTCAGCAAATGAACCTGACACTAATACTTTGTTAGAATTTGGTAAAGGCAGATATATATCTTTTGGTAATGATATTACAATTATCACATGGGGTGCTATTGTGCAAAAATCTATAGAAGCAGTTAAAGAGCTTGGGGTTTCAGCAGATATTATAGATTTGAGAACACTTTATCCATTAGATATAGATATTATTAAGGAATCTGTTTCGAAAACAAATAGAATAGTTATTGCTCATGAAGATAATCTGACTAATGGTTTTGGTGGAGAGATATCTGCACAAATTTCTGAGCATTTATTTGAATTCTTAGATGCTCCAATATTGAGAGTTGCATCTAAAGATTTACCAATTGCATATTCTAGCACTCTTGAAGAAAATATATTAGTACAAACAAATTGGATAAAAGATGCAATCAATAAAACAATTAATTTTTAAGGATAAATAATGGCAACTGATATCATAATGCCGAAAATGGGTGAATCTATTACTGAAGGTACCATAACTGAATGGAAAATGAATGTTGGCGATACGGTTAAAAAAGATGAGACTATTCTTGAAATATCTACAGATAAAGTTGATTCAGAAGTTCCTTCTCCAGCAACAGGAGAAATAATATCAATTCTTTTTGATGCGAATGAAACTGTTGAAGTCGGTACAGTTATAGGTGTAATAGGTGAAAAAGGAGAAAAAATAAATAAAGAAGATAATTCTGAAAAATCTGATTTAAAGGATAAAGATTTAATTGATACCAATAAAAATATCACGTCCTCGACTGAAATTCCTTCAAATAAACCAGATATAGATTTCAAAAATGATTATAAAGTTTCAAGTAGATTTTATTCTCCATTGGTACGATCAATTGCAAAAAAAGAAGGCCTTCACCTCACAGAACTTGATAATATATCAGGAACAGGAAGAGGTGGTAGAGTAAATAAATTAGACATTCTAAGTTATTTAAAATCTAAGGAAACTAGTAGTTCGCATGATGCAATAACTGTAAATGAAGAATCAAAAAAATCTAGAGTTCCCTTATCTCAGGATTTAGATTCAAAAGTTGAGGTTATGGATCCTATTAGAAAGAAAATTTCTGAGCATATGATTCAATCTCAGAGTATTTCAGCACATGTTTATTCAACTATAGATATAGATGTTACAAATTTACTTAAGGTTAAGAAAACATACTCAGAAGTTTATAAAGATAAACATTCAATTAAACTAACAGTTACGTCACTTTTAATTGATGCTTGCATCAAAGCTTTGAGTGAATTCCCTCTATTAAATACTTCAATTGTAGATACTAATATAGTTCATCACAAAAATATTAATATGGGTGTAGCTGTTGCTCTTGAAGATAATAATTTAATTGTGCCTGTTATAAAATCATCTGAAGAACTTAATTTAATAGGATTGTCACGATCGCTTGAAGATTTATCAGTAAGAGCAAGAAATAAACAGCTCGACCTTGAAGAAGTTCAGGGCTCTACTTTTACAATAACTAATCCAGGTGTGTTTGGTGGACTTTTTGGAATTCCAATAATTAATCAACCGAATGTAGGAATTTTGTCAATCGGTAAAATTCAAAAAAAACCTGTTGTTAAAGAAACTAATTTTGGAGATTCTATCGTTATAAGAAGTATGATGTATGTAACTCTTGGATATGATCATCGCTTAATTGATGGAGCTTATGGGACAAAATTTTTATCTTATTTATCTCAAGTAATAGACTCATATGGAGATAAGATTGAAATTTAATAATGAGTGATTTAAATACAAATATTCGCAGGCCAGATTGGTTGAAGATTAAGCTTGATACGAGTGAAGCATTTCAAGCCACAAAAGAAATTATAAATAGCAAAATGCTAAATACAGTATGTGTAGAGGCAAGATGCCCTAATATTTATGAATGCTGGAACAGGAAAACTGCTACAATTATGATTCTTGGTGATGTATGCACAAGAGCTTGTGGCTTCTGCTCTGTCAAGACAGGAAAACCACCAACTTACGATACAATGGAGCCAATTAGAGTCTCTCAAGCTGTAAAAAAAATGGAGTTAAAACATGTTGTTGTAACATCTGTTGACCGAGATGATTTAAGAAATGATTACGGGGCATCAATATGGGCAGATACAATAAACCAAATACATCTGTCTGTGCCTGGATGTAGTGTAGAAGTATTAACACCAGATTTTAAAGCACATATTCCTTCTTTGGAAAAAGTCTTCAACGCAAAACCTGAAATCTTTTCTCATAACGTCGAGTGCGTTAAGAGAATTTCTAAGAGTGTTAGAAAACAATCAAATTGGGATCGAACTTTAGAAGTATTAAAAATGTCTGTTGATTTCGGTCTTCTAACAAAAACTGGAATGATGGTCGGACTTGGGGAGACTGATGAAGAAGTTTTTGAGACTATGGAAGAAGTTGCTTCTATAGGGGTTAAAATATTTAATATTGGACAATATCTTCAGCCATCAAAAAATAATTTAACAGTCAAAAGATTTGTTCATCCAGATCAATTTAAAGTATACAAACAATTTGGTTATGAACTTGGGTTTAAAGTTGTAGAGTCAGCACCTCTTGTAAGATCCTCATATCATGCTGATGAACAGGTTAAGCTATACAATAATTAATTAGGAATTATTATGAAACAGTATATTAGATTTTCAATAGTTACGCTCATTTTCATGATATCTGTTGCATATGTTTTAATTTTAAGTGATCCCAGTGAAAGTAAAGGCTGGAGTATTGATGATAAAAAAAATTGGATTGATAGCTGTTTAAGTCTTGGCATTGGCGACAATGAACTTTGTAATTGTGTTTTAAATAAGTTAGAGCTAAAGTATCTATCATTGGAAGATATGTATAGAAATCCACAAGAAATGGCAGTTTCTATGCAAACTATTAGCATGGAATGTAAAAAATAATATTATACTACTAACATTTTGTCATATTATTTAGTTATGGTCTAATATTTGTTATAAATTATTTATTATGAGTAAACAAAAATCAACTGATTTATATCCTGTTCTACCATTGAGAAATACGGTTTTATTTCCTCAGCAAATTATCCCTATTTATGTTGGTAGAGAACAGTCTTTAGAACTAGTAAATAGCTTAAAAGGTTCAAAAAATAAACACATAGTTGTAGTTGCTCAGAAAGATAGTTCAGTTGAAGTGCCAGTTCTTGAAGACTTATATGATTGGGGTACATTAGCAAATATAATGAAAGTATTCGATATGCCGGATGGGTCAAAATCAGCTATTGTTCAAGGTTTAGAAAGAGTTAAGCTGGAAACAAATATTGATAATGAATTATTTATAAAGGCCATGGTGACCAGGAATCAAGAAATTTTTGACTATGGAAGTGAACTTGATTCTATGACAGCAAATTTACATGCTATTTTTAGGAAATTAATTGATATAGCACCTTACTTATCCGATGAACAAGCAGACATCCTAACAAGTATACAAAATCCTGGGAAACTAGCAGATAAATCAATTTCTCTTATTAATATTCCAATCAAAGAAAAGCAAGAAATTTTAGCTTCTATTGATGTTAAGAAGAGGTTAGAAAAAACAAATGTAATTATTACAAGGGAAATTCAAAGAATTCAGTTAGGTGAGAAAATTCAATCTGAGGTTCAAGATGAAATTTCGAAGTCTCAAAGAGAATATTATCTTAGAGAACAAATGAAAGCTATTCAAAAAGAGCTTGGTGAGGATGAACCAAGTGTTGAAATTGATGAAATTAGAAATAAAGTGGATGAAGCTGGTATGCCAGATGATGTAAATAAAGTTGCAATGAAAGAGTTGAAGCGTTTAAAAAAAATACCATCTCATTCTCCTGAGTACACAGTATCAAGAACTTATTTGGATTGGCTGACCGATCTTCCATGGAATAAAAAATCTGATGATAAAAAAGACCTCAACTTTGCCAAAGATACTCTTGATAAAGATCATTATGGCCTTAATAAAATTAAAGATAGAATACTAGAACACCTTGCTGTACGAAACCTAAAAATTTCAAGAAGTAAAAAAGATGAAAAAATTAAAAGTCCTATACTATGTTTTTCGGGTCCCCCTGGAACAGGTAAAACATCCATTGGAAAGTCGATTGCTAATGCAATGGGAAGAGAGTTTGTTCGAATCTCCCTGGGCGGCGTAAGAGATGAAGCTGAGATTAGAGGACATAGAAGAACCTACATTGGGGCTTTACCTGGAAGAATAATTGCAAGTCTAAAAAAAGCTGGAACTAAAAATCCAATATTTATGCTTGATGAAATAGATAAATTAGGAACAGATTTTAGAGGTGACCCGTCAAGTGCACTGCTTGAAGTGTTAGATCCTGAACAAAATTTTTCTTTTAATGATCATTACCTAGAAGTTGACTTTGATCTATCAGAAATTATGTTTATAACAACTGCAAATAGAATCGACCAGATACCTGGTCCATTAAGAGATAGAATGGAGATTTTAGATTTCTCAGGATATATACTTGATGAAAAGGTTGAGATAGCAAAAGATCATCTGATACCAAAGCAAATCAAAGAGCATGGTTTGAAATCTAGGGAAATATCATTTGTAGATGATGGAATTAAGCTAGTGGTTGACTCTTATACTAGAGAAGCTGGAGTAAGAAACTTAGAAAGACAAATTGCAAATCTATGTAGAAAAGTAGCAAAAGACATATCAATAGGTATTAAAAAAACAGTCAAATTAAGTAATAAAGTTATTTTAGACTATTTGGGGCCTGAGAAGTTTTTTTCAGATGTTGCTGAGAGATTAAGCAAACCTGGGGTGGCAGTTGGTCTAGCATGGACTGGATTTGGTGGCGACATATTATTTATTGAGGCTACAAAAATGCCTGGTAAGGGGTCATTTAAAATGACGGGTAAATTAGGAGATGTAATGAAAGAGTCTGCACAGGCAGCTTACTCTTATGTAAGATCTAATTGTGATAAATTTAACATAGATAATGACTTTTATAAAAAAAATGATATTCACCTTCATGTACCTGCAGGAGCTATTCCTAAAGATGGTCCGTCCGCAGGAGTTACTATGGCTACAGCTATTATTTCTCTTTTAACTAATAAGCCAGTTAATAGCACTTTTGGAATGACGGGAGAAATTTCACTTCGAGGGAATATCCTTCCAATAGGAGGATTAAAAGAAAAATCTACTGCTGCACACAGGTCAGGACTTAAGCATATACTAGCTCCAGATTTAAATAAAAAAGATTTAGAAGAAATTCCTGAGCAAGTTAGAAAAGATTTGAAAATTACTTTTGTAAAAGAAGTAGAGGAAGTTATAAAATTAGCACTGGATTAATTTGGGCGATTAACTCAGTTGGTTCAGAGTGCCTCCCTTACAAGGAGGAAGTCGGGAGTTCGAGTCTCTCATCGCCCACAATAAAAAACCCCTTAGAAAAGGGGTTTTTTTTATTTAAATTTTTTATTCAATGAATAGGAGAGATGTCTGAGTGGTTTAAGGTGCACGCTTGGAAAGCGTGTGTGGGGGCAACTCCACCGCGGGTTCAAATCCCGCTCTCTCCGCAAGAAATATGAAAAGATTGATAACAAAAATTATTACTATATATCTATTTTTAATGACTACGTTTCTTAATGCTAGCTCTTTCGGGTACATTCATAGCATGAAAGGAAATGTAGTAGTTGAAACCAATGATGAGAAAAATCTTTCTCTTGTAGCAATAAAAGGTAGAAAAATAAATAATGGATATACTATAGATGTTAAAGATGCCTCACATTGTGACATTTATAGTAATGATAAAAGAACATTTTTAAGAATAGATTCAAATACAAAAATAAAAATTATTGAGAATCAAAATACTAGAGAAATATATTTATTAGATGGAAGTTTTTATATAAGTAATAGAAACCCTGAAATTTCAAAAGAAACTTTTGTTTTTAGTAATTATTCACAAATTTATTTGACAAATTCTAATGCTTGGGTATCATCTAAAAATTTATTTTTTGATCAAATTTATAGTTTTGGTTCAAGACTAGATATATCTGATAAATACAAAGGTATCAGATATAGTACGGACCATACAGCTATGATTCGTGCATCAGATAGTAAAATAGAACAGATTGATCAATACGAAAATGAGATTGATATAGTAGTTCCAGATTATATCTTTAGTGATTTTATCATTAATAGAGAAAAATATATTATAGCCGACTCAACATTATATGATTTAAATGAATTTCAGCTTATCCCAGACTTTACTAAAGATTTTACTCCTATTGAAGAAGATACCAGTAAGTTTGGATTAAATATAATATCTGGGGCTTCAATAATATATGACAACTTATATTTTCCTTTAGGCATAGAAGGATACTTCAATGACGATAATTTTAATGCAAAAATTAAATTTGACTATTTTTTATCTAATGAACCCTCAGATTTGAATATTAATGATTGGAATAATATATCAAGTATTTTATCTATTTTTGAAAATATCAATTATCATAACCATTCAAAGGTAATGTCCCTTAGTATTGGAGATATTAACAATATTACATTTGGACATGGTCAATTATTAAATAAATACTCTAATACATATAATTACCCAATTATGAAAAGAACAGGCTTATTATTTAATATTTTACCAATGAATAAATATTCATATAAATTTGACTTCTTCATTTCAGATTTATCTCAAATATTTAATTCTGGCGGAATGCTTGGATATCATATTTCTTATCATATTTCTAAACGTTTCCCATTAACTCTTGGTTATGGCTCCATAACAGATTTCAATCAATATTCAGAGCTAGATCTAGATCTAGATGCTAATTCCACTATTAGAGCTCGTCAATTAGATTTTGAGTATGAATTATTTAAAAATAAAAACTATAAAATAAATTTAATTGCAGAGCTTGATGGAATATTTTTTAATAATGAAATTCAATATTTTAGATATGATAATAGCGATGAATCTAATGAAGCTTCTGGAACATCTGGAAAAAGAAGAAAAGGAACATGGGGTTCAATGCTTGGGACTAGATATGAATCCTCAGATGGTCATAAATTTAAAATAGGAATACATGCAAATGCTGCTCTTTACTTACCTTCATTTTTCTCGTCTACATATGATTTTGAAAAAACATTAATTGGTAACTATGATTCAAGCAATAGATTTTTTCTTCTAAATGAGAGTTCAGGGATATTCCCATGTGAAGATGTTGATAATGATGGAGATTGTAATAATAATGATGTAGTTTATTTATCCAAAGAAATGCAGACACTGTACTTAAAAGATGACTTTGTGTATCCAACTATTGGTACCTCTTTATCATATGATTACAATTATTATAACAAAAGAGGTTTAAAAGTGTCTGGTATGTATCTAATTGATAACGATAGGCAAAGCAGTGAGTCATATTATTCATTTGATATTGAAATGTATTCTAAATATGGCTATATATTTAAGCGCCTTGATGATTTTTCTATATATTTTCATAGAAATTTTTCTTTATCAAATTCTAAGAATTTAAAAGAAAATATCATCTATGGTTTGAAAGCTAATATTAAAATAAATAATGAAATTAAGCTTGATATCAATATAGCAAATTTTCATTATGATATTAATAAAGATGCATTGGTAGAAAATGTTACAACTGTAAAATCTGATATTATATATAATATTTCAGATCCAAGAGACATTATAGAATATAGAAAGCAAAGAATTTT
>Ga0160422_10002512_pt1 | contig 11473 bp, 11 predicted proteins | sample Fk160mmetaG_FD_108192 | JGI IMG/M metagenome (GOLD analysis project Ga0160422, IMG submission 108192) | Marine microbial communities from the Central Pacific Ocean - Fk160115 60m metaG | ecosystem: Environmental > Aquatic > Marine > Oceanic > Photic zone | place: The Central Pacific Ocean... | reverse complement strand
CAAAATAAACTTTATTTTGTATATTAAAATAATAAAAAAATTGATTTTGAACCTTTATTAGATCAATTTTATTGAGATCAAACTCTTCCTAAAGAAAAAAAGATATTTAAAAAAAAAGGGTGAAATAATTCCTCAAGCAATCGACTATCAACCTATTACAAAATAACTTAATGTGCTATTTCACGATATGGAACTTCTGATTTATCGGAAAGATAAAAGCATTGGCTTTCTTTAAATCTTTTTAAAGAGTATTAGTAGCAGTGAAATTAAAATTACAAATATTTATTCTATGCAGAGCCATTTTTTCTTAAGACTGAAAATGAAGCCTTACAATTTAAACGACTATAATACATTTTTGGGATAAATCTTTTATGAAGTATTTTCATGGATTGTTTGATAAGAAACCAAATACAATTATTGGTTAAAGTGCAGCTATTTTTAATAATTAGAAAATATTTAAACAAATAAATTTACTATGTTTGCTATTTTTGTATTTCTAATCCATTAATAAAAGCTTGTACTAAATTTCATAATTTACATTTATTAATTATCTTTAATGGGATTTATTGAAATTTGACTTGACTGTTTTTTGATCTTCATTGCATGCAGGAAATCACTCGATCGAATCCCTTGGATTGATTTTCTTTTGTTCTAAAAAATATTTAGCAGATATTTGATTGAAAATATATGATCTTTTAAGAAGCAACTTTTATTTAAAATTTCTCTCTAAAAATTAGTAATTTAATTTTTAATTATTAATTTATTTAAAATTATTTAATAATACTTAAGTTATAATAATTAAACTAAAAAATATAATAATTTCATGAAGAAATATTGGTGTATTTTTACATGTAATAAAGTTTTTCTCAATGCTGCGGTAGCTTTAGAGAGAAAAGGTATAGCTTTTCCAATCTTATTTACAGGAGATGATGTAAATTATGATGAGGCCAAAAAAGCTTTTGGCAAAGCTGTAATAAGTAAAAGCGATTTAGTTTTTTACCCAGAAAAATTGGAAAAAATAAAATATTCTGCAATTGATTGTGAGTTTTTTATGTCAGAAAATTATTCTAGAGCAAAAGATAGATGCATAAAAATGATGGATAGACTTGATCTATATGGTTGTTTTAGTCGTCTTGATAGAGATGCAATATTTAATAAACTTGTATTATGGTTACTAAATAAATTTGAAGATAATCCTCCGGATGCTCTCATTCTCTCTGAGAATCCTCATTCTCATGCTCATTATCTAATGTATGAGATCTGCGCATACAAGAATGTTCCAGCTTTAAAATTTAATACCTGGTTGCCAGTTCCTCTTCTATATTCTCAAAATCTAAAAACAGGACAGAAGCAAATTGTAAAGGAAAAGATTGATCTAAAAATTTCAAAAATTATTGAAGATTACTTAACTATTTTTGTTGAGAAGTTAGTATCTCAAAAAGATGAAGGTAATTTTACTTTACCTGCTATTCAGATGCAGAAAGATCAGAATAAACTCAAAATAAAAATTATAAACTTTCTTAAATATGGAATAATTTCACAAATCAAAGAATATTGGTTCCAATTTAGAAAATATTTTGATTCAACTTATTATCCAATCAATCCCTATAAATTAGGTTACTTTTCAAGATTAAGAATTAGAATTTCTAGAGAAAATAACTTACTAAAAACTTTTAAAAAATCATATAAAGCTGTTGATCTTGAAGAAAGATTTGTTTTTTATGCTTTAAGTTATGAGCCAGAGAGAACTACAAATCCAGATGGACAGGAATTTCATGATCAAATAGTAGCATTAACTTTTCTAAGACGTTTTATTCCTTCAAATTATAAGATTTATGTCAAGGAACATCCTACTCAATTTTTAAATGCAGATAGAGGTTCAAGAGGTCGAAGTCCTATTTTTTATGATGCGATTCAAAATATTTCTAATCTATTTTTAGTTGATCCAGAAATTGATACACAGAAATTTATAAGAAAATCACAATTTGTTGCAACTATTTCAGGGAGCGTAGGCTTTGAAGCAAGCACTATGAGCAAAAGAGTTTTGATATTTGGTGATACCTGGTATGAAAATTGTCCAAATACCTATAAATGGCATAAAGAAATTAATTTTCATGATTTTATTAATTCAGAAATTTTTTCTACAAAGGAAATAATTAATTTTCTTATAAAACAAAAAAATTTATTTACAGTACCAGGACTTCAAAATGCAAGTTCTGAAAAGCGCTTTCGAGGATTTTTTGAGAAATATATAGATAATGAAGAATTTAAATATGAAGAATTGAGGGGTATTACTCATCTTATGCAAGAATTTCTTAAAACCTGTTAAATCATATTTTTATGCGATAACTAAATTATTTTTTTTTTAACCTTCTTTATAGAAACTGATTGATAAATTTATTGTTTAATTTATTTATCAATTTTTTATGATCTTATTTTCTTTTAAAAATAACTTTAGCTATTTTTTATTAAAATTTAGAAAAATTTATTTAGCTAAACATTATTAAGAATAGTTTTTACTCGTTTTACTTTTATTGAATAAAGATCAATTCCCTCTCTTAAAGGCCATTGACCTTTAGTTTTACAGTTTCTTGCCCATGAACCTAATCCATTATTAAGAATTAATAGATCATCACTTTGTTCTACTTTTTTATATCCAAATTTTTTATAAAAACTAGCTGAAAATTTATTTATTTGATGAACATGAAGGGTAAAAGTATCAATTTTTGAAGATTTCTTTAGTCCATTATCCCAATGCTTAAATAACATCTTTTTGCCAAGGCCTAATCGTCTGTATTTTTTATCAATAAAAAAAGAATGAAGATGAATATTTAAGTGGATTGTTCTTGCAATAAAAAATCCTGCAATTTCTTCATTTATCATAATTAAATTAAACGATACACAGGGATCTTTTATCCAAATCCAGGGAATCATATTTTTTTTTTTATGAATTTCAGGAAGATTCAGTTTTTTATAATAATTACCTATGATCTTAATCATATTATTGAAATCATTTTCGCTGGCCTCGCGAAATGAAATAATAAAACTTTTTTGATTATTATCAATCAACATAATTATTTTTTAAGTTATTAATCTCATTAGTGCTAAAATTGAATATTAATTAAGTTGTTAATAATGAGACCAAAGGATTTCTTGGCCATGGCTAATGACAAGTATATTTATATAATCGCAGAAATTGGCATAAACCACAATGGATCATTAGAAACTGCAAAAGAATTAATTGATATAGCATCAAAAATTGGGTGTGATGCAGTAAAGTTTCAAAAAAGAACTATTGATATTGTATATTCAAAAGAAATTTTAGAGCAATATAGAGAAAGTCCATGGGGGAAAACACAAAGAGATCAGAAAGAGGCATTAGAGTTCTCTCTTGAAGAATATGATCAAATTGATTTCTACTGTAAATCTAAAAACATTGATTGGTTTGCTTCATCTTGGGATAATGAGAGCCAAAAACAAATGAGAAAATATAATTTTCCTTTTAATAAAGTAGCTTCTGCTATGGCAATTAATAAACCTTTTCTGAAATTAGTAGCCTCTGAAAAGAAACCCACCTTTGTTTCTACAGGAATGATGGAGATAGATAATATTGATGAAGTAGTATCAATATTTGAACATTATCAATGTCCCTTAATGTTAATGCACACAGTGAGTACTTATCCTTCTGAGATTAAAAATTTAAATTTAAAGTGTATTAGTACTCTAAAAGAGAAATATAACTTGCCTATTGGCTATAGCGGGCATGAGGTTTCAGTTTCACCATCAATAATTGCAGCTACTCTTGGTGCTTCCGCTATAGAGAGGCATATAACCCTCGATAGATCTATGTATGGTAGTGATCAATCAGCATCTCTTGAACCAGTGGGATTTGAAAAATTAACAACTGTTTTAAGAAGTATTCCAGCAATTCTTGGAAATGGGGAGAAGAAGATTTTAGTAGAGGAACAGAAAATAGCAAATAAGTTAAGGTATTGGATACAAGAATGAAAACGTACATATTTGATATTGATGGTACTATTTGTGAAAATACAAATGGAAAATATGAATTAGCTTTGCCTTTTAAATTAAGAATAAATTTTATTAATAGACTTTATGATGAAGGAAATATAATCAAATACTTTACAGCAAGAGGATCTACTACTGGATTAGATTGGTTTGAATTTACTGAATCACAATTAAAAAAATGGGGAGCTAAATATCATGAATTGATATTAGGTAAACCCGATGGGGATATTTTTATAGATGATAAGGGCTATAATTGTAATAATTGGTTATTCCCTGAAGAAAAATTATCTCCTAAAAAAGATTCTGATGAATTGAATTTTATTTATAAAGAGCCTATTCACAATCATTTAGATACTATAAACAAAGTTTTTTCTGATAAATTTATTGCACAACAAATAAATATAATTTCAAAATCTATAAAAAGAACTTTTCATGATAAAGGTAAATTAATTTTTGCTGGTAATGGAGGCAGTTTTGCTGATGCGCAACATTTAACTGCTGAGTTTATTTGTAGATTTAAAAATGATAGAAGACCATTACCTGCAATAACATTAGGAACAAATAGTAGTAATTTGACAGCGATAGGAAATGATTATGGTTTTGAAGATATTTTTACTAGAGAATTTATTGCAATTGCTAATCAGAAAGATACTCTTATCGCTTTATCTACAAGTGGTAATAGCCCAAATATTATTAAATTAGTTGATGAAGCTCATTCCAAAGAAATTCCTTTCTTTATATTAACTGGTCAAGAAGGAGGGAAATTAGCTAAATATGAAAAAAAATTATTAAAAATCCCTTCAAAAGATACCGCAATTATTCAACAATCGCATATTTTAATTGGTCATATTATTTGTTTAAATAGTGAATCTTAAAGAAAATTTCTTATAATTTACCAAATTGATCTTCCTCCATCCATTATCAGATTATGTCCATTTAAATATGAAGAAGCCTCTGAACATAGAAATTGAATAGCTGATCTATATTCATCTTTTTTAGCCATTCGACCAAGAGGTATAAGACTAGATAATTTTTCAACAAAATCTTCAGGTTGGCTGGTATAAACTCCTCCAGGAGATAGAGCATTGCATCTTATATTTTTCCCTAACCAATAAGTCGCTAGATATTTAGTTAAACCAATCAAGCCAGACTTAATAACAGAATAAGTAATCGGTTTTACAGGTTGCATATTCATTTCTAAATTATTTCTTTTATAGATTCTATTATCTGGAGCAATTACTGAAAGATCTGATGCAATATTTAATATGCAACCACCTTTTTCTCTTATTGCCATAGAATTTCCAAAAATTTGACTACAGAGGAATGCTCCTGTTAGCCCAATTGATATTTCTTTATTCCAATTATCTAATGAAAAATTTTCTAATCTTGTTAATGATTCAATAGATTCATTTTTTTCAACTTTAGGATTTAGAGCTGCATTATTTATAAGAATATTTATAAATATTTCTTTTTTTTCTAATTCATTCTGTATGTTTAATATTGATTTTTTGGAGGAAACATCCATCTTGAAAATATTTATATTGGCCCTAGGAAATTTATTATTTAACGTTTTTGCATTATCTATTAGTTTGTTATGGTTGATATCTGTTAATACTAAATTTGCTTTACACTCTAATAAAGCTATTGCATGCTCAAAACCAAGCAATCCTGCAGCTCCAGTGATTAAAGCATTTTTTCCAGTAAGGTCGAAACTTTTATTTTTCATTACATAAGTAAATAATTTCTAATCTAATTTTTAACTTTATTTAATCTATCATCATAGGCTCTATAGTGGAAATTGATAGATTTTAGGTATGCATGAATAACAATATTGGATTTATGCAAGGTAGATTATCTCCTACCGTAAATAATGTAATACAGGAATTCCCTTTTAATTCTTGGGAAGATGAATTTCCCCAAGCAAATAAATTAAATATTAATTTGATGGAGTGGACTTTAGATTATCCAAATTTAAGAAAAAATCCACTTTTGCAAGACAAATATTTGAATCATATATTATTTTTGTCAAATAAATATAATTTAAAAATACCATCAATAACTCTCGATTGTTGCATGCAGAGACCATTTTGGAAAGAAAAAGACAGTATCATCTTTGATAAGTTAATTGATGATTTTATTACAATTATTTCGTATGCCAATAAAATTAAGGCAAAAATATTGGTTTTGCCTTTAGTAGATAACGGCTCGATTCAATATAAATCTGAATATGATCTTTTGAAGAAAACATTAGAATCTTTATCTTATTTATTAATTCAAAAGAATATCAAGATTGCATTTGAATCAGATTACTCTCCGCTAAAATTAACTAGATTTATTGATGGATTTGATCATACATTATTTGGTATAAATTATGATTCAGGTAATAGTTCTGCATTAGGATATGATCCCTATGAAGAGATTAATAGTTATGGAAGAAGGATATTAAATGTTCATATAAAAGATAGATTCTTTAAAGGAACAACAGTAAGGTTAGGATGCGGTGCTACATCCTTTCAAAAGATTTTTGATAATCTTAAAAATATTGACTATACAGGAAATTTTATATTGCAGACTGCAAGGGCAAAAAATGATAATCATTATGAGGAGCTTAAGATTAATCTGCTATTCTTAAAAAAATATCTTTATATAAAAGATTTTTAAAATTCTTAATTAATGGATTTAAAACTATTAGATAAAAAAGTATTTGTAACAGGTTCAACTAAAGGAATTGGATTGGCAATTGCTCAAAAGTTACAGGAATATGGCTGTCATGTTGCCATTAATTCAAGAAAACAAGTATCTATAGAAAAAGCAAAGAATTTATTTGTAAAGGAAGTTTATGGAATTGTTGCTGATATGTCTACTGAAGATCAATCAAAGAAGGCGATAAAAAATTTTATAGATAAATATGGTTCATTGGATATATTAATTTGTAATGTTGGTAGTGGAAAATCTGCTCCACCATTTAAGGAAAAATTAAAAGATTGGGAAAGTTCTTTCTCTAAGAATCTCTTAACAGCTACTAATACAATATCCGCATCCTTAGATTATTTAGAAAAAACATCAGGTGTTATCACTTGTATTTCATCAATTTGTGGACAAAAAATGATAGAAAATGCACCATTAACCTATTCCTCTATCAAAGCTTCTCTTGAAAGTTATGTGCAGAATGCATCTTTTTATTTGGCAAGTAGAAAAATAAGGATTAATGCTATATCTCCAGGAAATGTATTATTTCAGGGTTCAATTTGGGAAAAAAAATTATTGCAAGATCCAAAATCAATTAGAGATATGCTTGAAAAGAAAGTTCCATTAAAAAAATTTGTCTCTGTTGATGATATCTCTGAAGCAGTGGCTTTTATCTCATCTCCTTTATCAAGCTCAACAACTGGCCAGATAATTAGTATTGATGCAGGACAGACTATTGCCTAATTAAAAAAATATTTTAGTACATTAAGTTTTTAATTTTAATAAGAATTTTAAAATTAATTATTTTTTATTTTGAGGTTTTTTTAAAGATGCTATCGAGTTAGTTTTAAACTTTCCTAATATATAAAGGACTCTGATAAACCTAGTTGATATTTAATTCTATAACTTCTTTACTTGAGTATTTTGAAGTTGCCAAAAATTATTTAAAAAATAAAAAGTTATTTTTTACTAATTTTACCTATTTATCTTTTTCATCTTTTTCATAAAAATCTTTTATTTATATCCGACACCAATCAGCATTAATTCTTTTGACCATCTCATGAATTTATTTTTTGATCTTATTGGTACTAAAGGAGATATTAACTTACAAAAGCTATTTAAAAAAGGATATTTCCAGACGATGGGTAGTTGTCTAAATTTAAATACATTTACCCTTTTAAAGTCATGCATCAAATAAGCATCCTTTAGAGAAATAAATGTAAAAGGAGTTCTATGAGTAAAATCATCAAAATAAATTTTATAGTTACTTTCCCAATCAGGTACGAGTGTTAATAATAGGCCATTCGGTTTAAGCACCCTATGGGCCTCTCTTAAATACCGCTCAGGATAGTAGAGATGTTCTATGAATGATTTACTATAAACTATATCGAAAGTATTATCGTCAAAGGGCAGCCTCTCATTCTCTACATCGCAAATCTTTATGTTAAATTCCTCTTTAAAACTTTTAGCTTCTGGTGAGATATCAAGCCCAAAAACATTTAATCCAAGTTTATGGAAATTTTCTAGAAATTCGCCTCTTCCACAACCAACCTCCAGCATTTTCATTCCTTTCTTAAATTTAAAAACCTGATAAAGGTATGCGCAAAGTTTTTGAGGATAATTATTGTAAGGGTGTGATTTTGAATCATAAACCACTGATAAATAGTTATTATTCATATTGTCTTTCTACTGCCTCAAAAAGATTGCCCTCCACATCATGGCAATAGGCAACCCTAAACTGTTTATTCTGTGTTAACACGGGGGAATTAATAATACTTCCCCCTAAATTAATTACTTGCTTACAAAATAAATCAATATTTCTTATATTAAATGCAAGGTGTGATACGCCTAATTGATTAGCTTCTTGAAGAAAAATCTCTTTTTCTGTAACTGGGTTAATATATTTGATAAGTTCAAGTAAATTTCCATCTGGTAAATTCATTTTTATCCATTTAATATTTACATCCTCTATTCCAGTAACACTCTCTATGAAACTGCCTGTCTCAATAGCTTGTGATTGAGTCTTAAATCCAAGTTTTAAATAGAAATCTTGAGTTTTTTCAAGATCTCTCACGACTATACCTGCGTGCCTAAAACCTTCGATCATAGTGAATCTCCAATACATTCATCGAGCACTTCTATTCCTTCAAAAAGTGCTCCTTCTGAAATAGATAGTGGGGGAGCTAACTTAATGGATTCTCTTCCTGTATGTACAACAAGTAAACCCCTCTGGAAAGCAAGTTCGCTTATTTTATCGCACAATTTTGTAAGAGGTCTATTATTGTCATCCATAAATACTAAAGCTGCAACTAAACCTTTTCCAAAAACATATTTCAAATGCTTGGGATATTTTAATTTTAAAAGATTTAACTTATCATGAAATTTTTCACCAAGTTCAGATGCCTTTTGAATTAATCCATCCTCAATTAAGGCTTTCATATTTTCAAGCCCTGCTACGCAAGATAATGGATTTGCAGAATGCGTTGAACTCATAGAACCTATATTTGGTAAGTCCATAATTTCAGAGGGACCTAAAACTATGGATAATGGTGGTCCTGAGCTGGCACCCTTTCCACAACATAAAATATCTGGTTCAATTTCATAATGCTCATATCCAAAAAATTTACCTGTCCTTCCAAAACCAGATTGCATCTCATCAAAGGTAATTAATAGAGAATGTTTTTTTGCAAATTTATTAATTGCCTTCACAAATTTCTTCGGGTAAAAAATAGATCCCCAACCTTGATAAGTCTCAAGCATAAAACCACATAAATTTTCATATGGATTGATATCATTATTTTCTAAAAGATGATTTATTTCGTTTTCAAAAAATTCTTCTGGATCTTTAATATCCCAAGGATAAGGAAATCTTAAATGAAATATATTTGGATCATTGTATGCTATCCAATCTCTATCTGATGAGGGCCCATTCATGAACTGCGCTCCCATCGTTCTACCGTGATAAGCGCCATTAAAGCAAATAACGCCTACTTTATTTTTATTTATCGATTGCCCCTTCATCCTCATTAGTTTTAAAGCAACTTCTGTTGTTTCAGTTCCAGCGGATAGTAAAAAAGCTTTTTCGAATTGAGATGGAGTATTGTTTATAAGATACTCCAAGTATTCGACCCTTTCACTGGAAATATAAGTGTAAGTATGTAATAAAGGTTTTTTCAATAATCTTTTTAAACCCTTGATAATTCTTTTATTAGCATGCCCTGCATTTGCAACAAAAATTGTACTTGTAAAATCAATCCAGATGTTTCCCCATTTATCAAATATTTGGAAATCTTTAGCTCTATCCCAAACCAAAGGAATTTGACCATGCATTGCTCTCGTTTCTAATTTATATATCTTTTCAAACAAAGGTAGGCTTTTTGGTACGGGTAGTTTTGTTTTTATCCTTCGATATTTAGTATTAACTCTTTTAACATTTATTGGGGTATGGGAAAAATAATTGCCGGCCATTTTATCTGTAAGTCTTATTTAAATAATCTAGCAGTACTGAACCATTATTTTGTATTTGGTATGAAATATATTCAAATTCTTCAATTGAGTCTATTTCATTTACATTTGGAGATATGAATCCAAGTATATTTTGACCATGAATATTTTTATTTTTTATTAGCTGTGATGTATTTAGAATATCAACATAACCATTTGGAATATATGTTTCTCTAAATATTTCTTTAGGCAGATTAGAAATTTCATTATTAACAAAACTTTTAAAATATTTTTTTTCTTTGATAAACCATTTCATTGGCGATTCGGGAGCAATGTGTGCGGATCTTAAAGAGGTTGCTTTTGGATTTTTTAAGAAGTTATCGATAGCATTATCAATAATTTTTGGCACTCTTAATGGTGTAGTTGGACGAAGATGAACCCATGTTTTTGGTATTTTATTTTCATTATTTTTAAACCAATCTATGGCATGAATAAAAAAATCTCTGTCAAGAGATTTATCACCAGAGTATTTTTTGGGTCTTAAAAAAGGTACTTCTGCTCCAAATTTTTTAGCAATTGAGGCATAATGATTTGAATCAGTTGAAACAATTACTCGACTTATTCTTTGGGAGATTTTTGCTGCTGCAATGCTGTATGCCAGTACAGGATACCCATTAAGATCTTTTATGTTTTTATCTATTATTGATTTTGAACCTGATCTAGCAGGTATTATTGCAATGATATCACTCATAAAATTTAAGTTAGCATAATCTCATCAATCTTAAAATATTGAATATTATATAATTTTGTATATATAAAAATAATTAATTAATACTTTTTTAGTAATTTAATTATGAGATATGTTTCTCTGATATTATAAAATAATTAATCTAAATATTAAATTTTAATCTAAAATTTCCAAATCAAAAAAGTAAAGCTTTAAGTTTCTATTTTTTTAAGTTGTTAAATACATGCACAATAGTACGAATATTTAATTATCAGTAAAAATAGAGTAATTAATTTATTGGTTTAAAACTTTTTATTTGCTAATATATTATATAATTTTCAAAATTTAAATTTTAACTGTGACATATAAACAAATATGGAATTAATAAATTATGCACAATTTTTTTTGAAAATCATTTCATTGGTTTTTGTAAGTTTATATATAAGATTTTTGCTTGAAAGATTTGGACAAAGATGGGTAACAACTTTATCTCATAGTACTACTTTAACTTTTTTACCCTTTATTACTTTCATAATAACTAAGGTGATCTCTGGAAATATAGCCTTGTCACTTGGTATGGTTGGAGCT
>Ga0160422_10002510_pt1 | contig 11486 bp, 4 predicted proteins | sample Fk160mmetaG_FD_108192 | JGI IMG/M metagenome (GOLD analysis project Ga0160422, IMG submission 108192) | Marine microbial communities from the Central Pacific Ocean - Fk160115 60m metaG | ecosystem: Environmental > Aquatic > Marine > Oceanic > Photic zone | place: The Central Pacific Ocean... | reverse complement strand
TTTAGGGTGCGGAAGCAATTCCAGCATGAACTAATATATTTCCATTTACTATATTGTAAATTGTTGCTCCAGAACTTACTAGAACATTATACTCATATCTACCTTCTGACAAATCTCTTGTAGCAGTAGATCCCATTGATATATCAAATATTCCACCACCAGCACTACTAAACCCTACAGTAAAGGTTCCTGAAGGTGTCGTGGTTGCACCAATACCTGCACTTTTCTGCATTTGGGAAGATCCAGTCCAGACTGAAGTTGTTGTCAGTCCTTGGAAATCAAAAGCAACATCAGAAGTATCAACTACATTAAAAGTAGCCTTAAAATCTGCTCCAGTATAGAGTGCTAAATTAGCAGCATATGGAACTCCTGCATTTGGATCAAATGTCAGATTTTTACTTGCCATTGACTAATTCCTTGAGTAGAGATTTAATTTCACCAATTTCACCTTTTAAATCTGCAAGATCTTTTTCCATAATATCAACCTTTTCATAATTTAATTTTTTTACATCACGACTAGAAGTATAATGAATATAATCTAAAGAATTTACATTAACTATGGTATTTGTGGCAGGATCTCTTGCAAGATCAGCATGTCCTTCAATGTTGTAATGTTCCATACTATGCTAGTGCCATTACTCTCAAATCTTTAATTCTAGGGACATATACCTGACTATTTCCTGTCAATAGAAGTTTAATTCTATAGTATCTAAATGCAGGTAAATTGTCAGCAGTGAAAGTATAATCACTGAAGTTTGCTGTCTCTATGAAACTATACTGATTGATTTTAGGAACAAACTTATCAGACTGACCATCACTATCTTGAGCATTAATTACTTCACCTCTATTGTTTAGATTATTAAATCCAGGGAAAGGTGTGAAAATTGGTTCAAATGATTGTTTATCACCAATAGCATAGAATGCTCTGACGTTTGCATCAGTATGAATATGTGCAGCTAATACGATCTTAATAGAAGTAGCTGGATTTTCCAATCTTATTTCCTTACTTAGATACTGACAAGCAGTAGGATCTTCAAGAAGAGTTTTTACTCTTCTATCTGTTGCATAATCACTAATAACATTATCAACTCTATTAGATACGAGAATTGTGCTAACTCTTTGAGCATCTAATACAGGAGTTAACTTAGTATTAGTAGTGTTTAAACTTACTCTTATTTGTAATGACTTATTACCCTCAATATTATCTAATCTTTCATCCTCATTAACTTTTGAGTAAATTGCTCTAGAACTAGTAAGGTAGTTTGTTTCACCGATAGTGATAGATTCAAACCCTTGATCAATATAAGGTATTTCATTATTACCCATACCAGAAGCAGAAGTGGTTCTTATTTCAGCACCAATTGTAGTTCCAGTAACTGTCATATTATGAATAATTGGGTTAATTGCTTCAAAGGACATATTCTGAGTAGCTTTGATATCATAACCACCACAAGATTTGGTTTGATTGAAGTAAAGTTTGGGGAATCCAACATCTGTGCTTCTATCAGTAGCATCAAATTGATTTCCATTAATAGATTTACTTGTTTGATCTATCTTAACATTATAAAAATCAAACCCTATTGATCCAGAGGATGCTGTAGATGTTGAAGTAGATAATCCATGAGTTTTATTAATTCTTGCAAGAGAAACCCCACCAAGTTCATATTTATAGACAGGTGTTCCCACTAAGTAGTCAACCTGATCATCTCCTCTTGTATCAATGGTAATTACATTACCAGTAACATTATTATATTTAATAACCTCATTTCCAATTTTAACCAATCCTTGATTAGTTGTTCCAACTCCAACATTTTCAAAAGTTGTAAAGGAACTTGCATCATCTACACTAAAGGAAGCTTCATTACCAACATTTAATGCAAGACTTAATTTTGTTGGTTTAATATCAGACTGAACATCCTTTATTACCACCAAATTTTCAGTAGAATACATTCCATGATTTTTATGATTGACTTTAAAATGCAATCCATCTGATTCTACATCAATTGAACTTAGGGTAACGTTACCACCATGACTGAAGTTTAACTCTGTTGTAACACCAGCACTATTAGTATACCTCATCGTCTTACCAGCACCAGTAGCAAAGTTACCTTGGACATTATCCAAGATAAGTTCGTTTGTCATTCCAATACCAGTAATACTAAATCTACCATCTCTACCAACAGTTCCACTACCACCAGTAGAAAGACCAATAGTTGTAATACCAACAACATCACCTACCTGATAACCACTTCCACCAGAAGTAATTGTGCAAGCACCAACAACTCCATTTTCAATATAAACATTACCAACTGCACCTCTTCCTTCACCAGTAACAGTTACTAAATTAACATTACTAAATGTAGAATTACCATCTAAAGGTGTATATCCAATACCAACATTGGCAATAGAAAGTGTTCCTGTAGCAGAACCACCAGCACCTACTAGATTACCTGTTGCATTCGTTCCATCTTGACTAAAGGTATTTCCTTCAACATAACTATCACCAACTGTGGTTCCCAATCCAACTCTTACTCTCCTAGAACCAATTACTATAGAATTGGATTGGAGTGTTGGCATTTGATTATTTCCTTCACCCAATTCAGGACTATAGAATTCTACACTTCCTGAAGTTTCAAATTCTGCCCTATAGATAGTAAATTTGAGATCTTCCCATTGACTTGGTTCCCATGTAGAAGCATTTTGCGACTTAAATAGAGATCCCAAATAAGGTTGGTTAGAAATATAAGTATCAGTTAAGAGATCAGTCTCACCAATTCTAGAAATATAAACACTATATTTTGTTGAGTTTGATGCTAATGCTATAGCATATTCAGTATTACCACCTTCCAAATAAATTGGAGCTTTAAATGTAACAGTAGTTGCTACAGATCCATCTGCTGAAGTAGTAACATCTTCTGGTTGTAGAATAATCTCTGAGAATGGGAGAATATGTTGAGTTGGGAATCCATTCTTCATGGATCTTATTTGGAATACACAAGGAACATCAGCATCATCTTTTGTTCTAAAGAAAATATCACATTTTGTTATAAAGACTCCACCATCATCTTCAACTAAGAATGATTGAGCTAGAGGGTCATACCATCCAGTAATTCTTTCTGATGTTGATCGGTCAAGAACATCTTCTCCAACAACAGTTGTTCCAAGACTTTCTTCTACATTTCTTTCTTGGAATTCTTGTCTTTGTTCAACTCTGGCATTTCTAATAGAAAGAATATTTTCCTGAACAGTTTCTAAAGTTCCAGCAGCAGTAAAGGTTTCATCAGTAAGTGTAGATGCTTTATCTGCATCATTTTCTGCATCATTTGTTAAAGTAAATACTTTTGTTCCAGTTTCAAATCTTGGGAAGTTAATGTTATTTGGATTTGGAATAAAGAATGATCCAGCACAGAATGCAGAAACATCAGAAATTAATTTTACACCAGTAACAGTTGCTCTTGCTCCACTAGTATGTCCATGAATAACCATTCCTTGCTCAATATAACCATGATAACTACCTTCTACCTCATTAGATAGTGAGAAAGTATCTACATTTAATAAATTAGAAGTGCTTGAATAGGATGATGATAGAGTTTGATTAGTGTATGGATTATCACGGAAAGTTTTTGTAGGAACATTATATGGTCCTTCTTTGTGATTTGATTGAGCAACCCTAAATCTAATTTGAGGAACATTATCTCTAGTTCTTCCACCCAACCCAGTATTGGTAACTGTTCCATGACATTGTTCTCCAACTTGGAATGTTCCAGAAGTCATTGATATTTCAATCAATTTAGGAACACAATACTTAGTTACATTTTGACCATCAAAGAAAGCAAATAATTGTGTTAATGGTTTAACTTTCTTAGCAACAAATTCAACATTTCTAGATCTCATAAATGGAACAAGATCTCTACTAACAACTCTATCTCCTACAGACTGTTCATCAAATGTTTCAGTAACAACAGTTTGAGTTCCTGTTCTTGCTGCAGTTCCAGATCTAGTTGTTTCTCTTTGCCATTCTCTTATAGTTACAGTTTCAGTTTGTTGAACCCATGCAGCAGGGTTGTTGCCCCAATCACCATTAATCCAACCACCTCTACCAAAAGTATTCTCAGTGGTTTCTACTCTAGTTCCAGATTCAAAATCACGAGTCTCAATTCCTGTCCAAGTGGTTTCCCATGAATTCCAAAGAACAGGGCCTAAACCAGTTTGAGGATCAACACCTTCATTTCTTACCAAATTATCCATCGTGGCAGCATAATTACCTTCAGTTTGAATAATTTTAGCTTCTAATCTTGCAGTATCTACCCAAGTATCAGATGCAGGAGTTAACTCCATAGTTCCTTGCCAGAAACTAATCAAGAAAGGAGTAACACTTTCTGATCGAGTAGCAAAGTTTTGCTTAAGCCATTCAACTTCACCATAATCTAATGTTATACAATCAGATGATTTTCTTACGTTAACTCCTTCAAGTGTAGCAAATTGTAGATCATCAGCAGCATCAACACCTACAACAGGACCAGGCATACAATCAACTGCATTAGTATAATGTCTTGGACGTAATTCCTTTCTTTTTCTATCTATTGAATTGTTAATAATTACATTTTCTTCTTGAGTTTGGAAAGATGTAAAATTATCAACAAAAAATCCAGACTTAAATCTATTCAATCCATCATTATCTGGAACAAATAAATTAGCTGTATTAGTTTCTAATAATGAAAGAGTTGTATAATACTCAAGATTTTTAATTCTAGTATCAAGTTTCTTAATATCAGACATCGTATATCTACGATGATCTAAGAATCTTAATGTAGCATCTTTGGGATTGTAAAGATATGGAGGAAGACCAACACTTGCTATTTCTATTGCATCATCAACAGGAACTGGTTTCTTAGGATCTTCAGATGGTTCACCAAATTTTATTTGGAAATTTCCCGTTTTACTTAAGAAAATTCTATCAATTCTAGGAAGGAAGAATGAATAATCTATAACTATAGATTCATCTGATGCCAAAATATTTGGAACAGAATCTCCAGATCCAGTAAATGATCTTCCAAGGAATTCTAATGGAGATCTATCACCTTCTGAAACTGAGGTAATAGCAGAAACTCTTGGTCGTATATCAATTATATCTGTAGCACTATTATTAGCAATTCTTATAATATCAAATCCATATGTAAATTGATCATAAGAATTAACTGTAACAATATCTCCAGTATCATTAGAATCAAAAGATCCACTTTGATAATAAATTTTTAGTTTTCTCTTGGGAGTATCGGCATCTGCCTTTCTCTTAATTGTTCCATAATCATAAAAAGTTACTTCACCACCATCAAAGAAATTATAATTTGGTGATATATCAAAACTAATTGCATCTAAGGTAGATACAACTGCTTGTGCTGAAGACTCTTGGAAAGTTACAGTTTCACCTTCTTTAAATTCAAGATTATTTTTATAAACAAAACTGATTTGATTATTAGTTAATTTTTCTGCTACAATTGCTACAGCTTCACTATCTTGACCAACCATATGCTCACCAATAATCAATTCATTAGTGGTAGTAGATTGTGTAACTATAGAAGAAAGAGTTACTTTTGGTGCTGATGGATTACTTGTATCCGCTGATTCAAAAACACCATGAATTTGTATAAGATCAGGAACATTAACTGATATGACATCATCTTGAACTCTTGTTCCATATGGATAATTTCCATATGTTAATCCATCATTTAATGTTGTTGCTCCAATTCCAGATCCTTGATCTCTTGAATAGTTAATAACAATAGATTTAACTTTATTGTTTATTTTCTGTTTAGCTAGTGGTTTTGACTTTTTAATAGTAGCAATAAGAGTTGCACCATTATTAGATTGTGATGGAGTTGATAAACCACGAATTTGACATGTATTACCAGTTCCAAAATCAAACTGATCAGCAGTTAAATCATAAGTAGTTCCATCAGCACCAATTAATGAATATCTTTTAGGTGTAAATGGTTGGAAAGTTTCATTAGAACCTACAGTTGGTAATGGAGTATTTAATTGACCATTGCTAATAGATACAGAAAATGTTTTTCTTATAACAATACTAGCAGAAGTTAAATCAACATTTGAAATATTTTTCTTTGGAAGAGGAGTAAATAAAGTATTATCAGATGAAGGATCCAATAAAGTTGTCATTACTCGTAAATCACTTACACTCTTAACAGATGTTTTTGGAAGTGTTCCATCAACTATTCCAGTTACCGTAGTGACACCTGTAACATAAACTTCAGAAGCACCAACACTTACCACTCTTGCCGTAATTGGATCTTCTGAAAATTCCAAATCGGTATATTGGATTAAATTACCAACAGTTGTAATTCCTGGGAAGTTTGGATTAGCACTCTTAATAATTGATTGATTATTTGAATGAGTAACCATACCAACTGTTGCTACTCCTACAGGGAATAACACTGAAGGAACTACATTAGCATTAAACGTATTAATACCAACCAAACCATCGTCAGTTCCATATACTGATTTTACATCAGATACAGAATACTGAGTAATACCTACAGCAATTCTTCCATTATTAACACCATTGATTATAAGTTGCTCATTTTTAATAAAATTACCAGTTTTTTCATAAACAGTTAATCCCAATCCAGCAGTAACTGATCCCTGTAGGAATGCTTTTGCACCACTTCTCTTTCCTTCAATAATAGCAGGAACTGACTGTGTTATTGGATTATTTAATTTTAATTCAGTAAATGTTTGTACATCAAATAAAGCAAGTTCCCATTCATCTAAATTTGAATTATTTGAACTGTAATTCTGTGATTCTAATCTAAAATCATAAACTCTAGCATATCCAATCTCATTTCCTGCAGCATTTTCTTGATTAGATCCTTGTCTTTCATTTCTAAGACTTAGAACATATGTACTACCAATACCTACAGTAGGAGTTCTATAAACACTATTCAGTTTATAAGTTGGACCAGTATTATAAATTATTGACTGATTTTCTATTAGTTTTGTATCTCTTGTTTTAGGACAATCAATAAATGTTGGATTTAATGTTTCAATTTCATATCCTTTTACATATGCCTTTCCTGGAGAGATTTTATATACAGCTAAGTCTGAGGAAGGAGTTCCTCCATTAGGTGTAAATTGTCCAGCTTGAAAAATACCTCTATTTCCAATATTATCGTTTAAAGAATTAAAAACAGTAATATCAAATGGTTTTATATCATAATTACCACTTTCATCAAAAGTTCTTCTTGCTAATGTATCTGTTAAATCTAATGAACCTGAACCTCCACCACCAGCTATTATTAATCCATTACCACTACCTGATGAAGCACTTCTAGCAGTTCTTAAAACACCATCATTGACAGTTCCTAGTTCCACAAAACTAGTATCATCAAAATCATCTACAGATTTTTTGAAAAGACTTAATGAAATTTTTAATCTATCAGCACCTGGTGCAGCATAATTATTATATCCCTGAGAATTGTCATTCAAACTCTCATCAATATCAGCATTAATTATTTCTTCATTAACAAACAAACCAATTCTATAGCTAGGTACTGTTCCATATTGATCAAGAATAAGAGTCTCTTGTTGAACTCCTACAAATTGACCATGAACAAAATACACACCTTCCTGAATTTGGAAAGAAGATCCTGTTATAGCAGCACTATTACTTATAGTGACACCAAAAGGAGCACCTGGAGCAATAGTTGTATTACCTAATAATCCAGATGAAATAGTAGTATTACAAGTTAATTCTTCTCCATCAAAAAATTCTTGAGTAGAATTATTAGTTGTACTTGAATTTAAATAGTTAATATAAACAGTAAGTTGACCACGTTCAGACTCTTCAGGTAATAGAACATTATCAACGACAGCACTAACTCCAGATCTTTGTCCTGTAATTTTTGTACCTATTAACTGATCAGCATATGCAGATACAGGAACACCCTGGTAATTATTTTGTATTTGAATACCATAATAAATTTGATTATATCCAGTATTTCCAGGAATTACTTTAGCACCTTCTTTAAAAAAGTGCTGACCAAACTTTTCAATTTGGTTTTGCAGTATAGATTGAAGAGTCGTTAATTCTCTTGCCTGAACAGGAAATCCTGGTTTAAATAAGACACGATAAAAATCATCTGATGAATCATAATCATCAAAATATGGTGCTACATTTAAATTTGTCTGCTGTGGCATGATTTCTTAGAACTGCAATACTATTTTAATATCTTCTTTTTGGTTAACAGACCTAGTTATAGCTGGTCTATTATCAACAAAAATAATGTTACCACTATGTTTCTTAACTTCTGGATTGGAAATACCGTCCGTGAAAGTTTGACCAAGATAATATGTGATATTATTTATTACAGTAGATATACCTGTAAATCCATTATCAATTTGTAATGTAGACCCAGTTGTAGGAACAATTTCCAAATTACCACCAGTTCCAGGAGAACCAGTAAATCCATTTAAATTGTATCCATAAGTTGGATTTGTTTGTGCAGTTCCAACAGTATTAAATCCAGCAAGAGTTCTATCCTGCCAAAACTTTAATACTCCTGTTTTTTCATCATAATTAATAACTCTTCCTTGAGCTGTTGATCCAGCAGAAATTGTTTGTGTAAAATAACTATCTGCAGCAAATGTAGCAGAACTGTAACCAGAACCAGCTAACCTTAAAGCATTTGTAGCACTTGCTTTATCTGCTGTTAATAAAGCAGTAGAATCAAATTTTTGAGGATTCTCTACTAATCCAACTCTTGCGATTTGGTTACCAGTAACAAAATCTGGGTTTTCATTATCATTTTCAATTCTAGAATATATGAGAACATTCATTGCTCCCAATTCTCTATAAATGTCTGCACCATGACCACCTTGAGGTGGAATAATAACATCAAAGGTAGGAATAGTTGTCCCTGTTGGAACACCTCCATCATCTAAAGCTACACTACCATAAGTGTATCCAGAACCTTGCTTAGAAATTACTATAGTATCAACCTGTTGGTCGTTAGTTGTAGTAATTGTGCATTCTGCCCCAGATCCATCTCCTTTAATAGGCACTTTTGTATATTCAGTACCTCCAGAAGGTCCTATGGTTTCACCACGATTTGTAATAGTAATTATCTTAATAGATCCATCTACAGCATTATCTCTGACTGCTGCATCATCCACATTTGTTTCCCAGTCCAAAGGAACGGGCATAAAATCAGTAGAATCAAATTTAATAATATCAGCAGGTTTAATTGTATAAAGATACTTCCAAATATAATTATCACCACTACTTCCAGCAGATCTTGGTTCCAAATCAGTGAAAGTTGGTTCATCTAGTGAAGGTCTTCCATTAGGGTTATCTGGATCAGTTCCATTCTGAAGACAAATATAAACCCTATAATCAGCATTTATAACATAAAAAGTTGAGTTATATAAATTTGTTGCACCAGATACTGGAGCAGTATTAGATCTACTATAATCTCCTCTATACATGTCATAGGTAGTACCTGATGACCAAACTCTTTTAGTAACAACCTGCCTACAATCACCTGCACTAACCTTTTTCAGTGCAACCATATTATCCCAATAATCATTCTCCTCAGTAAAATTATCTTTTGGAGAAGGGGGATCAGTATTCCAATCAGTTTGAATATCGGTAGGGTTTGGTAACCCAATGAAAGAATAATAAGCGTTGGTAGTAGAAGTAACTCCCGCGACAAAATTCTTTGCATTCAACAATCTAATCTGATCAGTTATAATTGCAGCCATTGGACAGAGATTTTTTCTTTATTTATTAAGGATTAACTTGGGGGTGTATAATACTGCTTATGTTTAAGAGATCTAGATCTTCTTACAACAGGAGAAGTAGTTATTCCTCCCACACCACCTAATGTATAAGCATCATAAGCATTACTTTCAGATCTTGAAGGAAGCATAATCTTACCCCAACTATATGATCCAAAGTAATTTCCAGTCTGGATTCCAACTCCACTGAAACTAGGCCATTGACCAGTCCATGTAAAGTTATCACCAATCTTGACGAATACTCTATTCATATGAGTGGTTCCTATTCCCACTCCATCAGAAGCAATTCCAGTTGGAGATTGCACTATCTCAAATGTATTTACTTCATAAACATTATTTACAAAGTCAGTTCCAATTCCGATAGTAGCACCATCTGCAGCCAAAGCACGAATTGATGTAGATGCAGATCCAACGTTAGAATCATTAACGATGAAATAATCACCAGTGCTAATTCCACTAATAGTAACAGCAGTGCCAGTAATATTAGAATTTCTTAAGTCGGAAGAAGCAGGAATATGTAAATCAAATACTAATTGATATCCAGTTGAAACACCAACAGTAGTGGTTCCGAATCCAACAATAACACCAGAGTCTCCTCCATAACTACCCACAGTATTTTCTTCTTCAGCAAAATCATATACAGGTGGACTAATAAGAACAGATGGTGGGTTAGATGAAGTATAACCTGATCCAACTGCAGTAAGTGCAATACCAGTAATAGTTCCTGCAGCACTAATGACAGGAGTTCCAAATGCTCTAGTAGATGTTGTCACAACACCAACTGTATTATCCCCTATAGATGTAGATGCAAAACTTACAACAGCTGTGCTATACCCAATACCACCAGTAGAAATTGCCACAGAACTAATAGTTCCAAGACCAGATACAATAGCAGTTCCAGCAGCACCAGATCTTATTTCTTGAGAAATAAATCTAACTTTCTTTTGGAAATCAAAGTCTGTTGCTTCAGGAGAAGTATCATCAACTTCATTATAAGGATCAAAATAAGGTCTTGCATTTTCAACATATATTACTGTTGATCCAATACCTACAGATTTGATAATAGGAGAATAAGGATTAATTACAGGTTCATAAATTTCCCTATCTTTTCCTACACCTATCTGATTAATAATCTTATCTTCAGTCTGTCTAGTCCATTTAATAGGTCTTTCTAGATTAGGATCTGCAGTATTTCCTGGTCCATAATATGGAGGAGTAGAAACACGATCAGTAGAATCTACACTAAGTGGAACTCTAACTGATTCAGTCAACCAGAAATCTTGAGATTCTAAATGACCTATTTGCAATTCATCACCAGGTTTAACAGTCTCTAAAACTCTTCTTTCAACAACATCTTGAGATCCAGTTCCTTTATAGAAGATTATTTGTATACTATCTCCTATTTTAGGTGCTTCAGTGAATGTAATATTACTACCACCTGGGAAGGTATAACCCTCACCAGGAACTTGAGGAACATCATTAACAAATACTAATAGAAGATCTTGTTCAATAATCTTAGAACCTTTTCTACCTCTAATTGTCAATGTTTCGTTATTAAGAGTTAGTGGGAAATCCTTTCTAGTTCCAGTAATAAATTTCTCAACATTATCTACTGTTTCTAGTTCACCAACAGACCAACCAGTAAATTCATCATAGAAACATGGATCAAGAGT